>OGCQ01000277.1_pt1 | contig 93099 bp, 135 predicted proteins | sample 1570161 | NCBI WGS metagenome assembly OGCQ01 (sample SAMEA4384402, study PRJEB24528) | human gut metagenome | reverse complement strand
ACCGGGAAGATGGAAGTCCGATTTTACCGGGAACCAATCCGGCACCGAGTGATCCGGAAGTTTTCACATCCTTCACGATCCCGGACTACCAGGCAGAAGAATTTACAAATCTGCAGCATGACTTTGCCACATCCGAGAATTTAACCGTGGTAGACCATGTGGGAAACACTTATGTGAAACAGATCATGGTGCATGTGACCGATACCACACCGAAAAAACTCACACAGATGGATCTGACCGGAGTTACCCGTTTCATCAACAGCAAATATTATAACAAATCGTTTGAAGAAGGAGGACTTGAAGATAATTCTATCTGGAAAGTCGATCCGGAATACAAGGCAGCACTGGAAAGCGCATTAAATAACATGGATCATGATACTCCGGTGGAAACCTATGTATTTTCAAAGGAAACGATCAAACAGATGAAACAATATGTGGAAACTCACGGAATTGGAAACAGCAAAGAACCGGATGCGTTGAATAACTTCTATAATCAGTTCCTTGCACCGAATAAGCAGTAGTCTGAAAATATAATAGAAATCTATAAGAGCCTTTTATAATTTAGCTGGCAAAACCCCGAACCTTTAGGTTCGAGGGATGCCAGCCAGCTTCTATCCGACCTAAGTCGGGTAAATTTTGCGAAATTCGTTTTGAAAATTCTAATATAAAATTACTCTTTTTAAGATATTAGGCGGGAATTCTCGGTTACTTGTATCCGAGATGAAAGCCTGTTCTTTTCTATCTCAATATTATCATTATATGTATTGCTAATAAATCCTTATATTCCTAGATTTTATTAGTTATTTATGCTATACTATCTGTATGAAGAATAAATATACTCACGCAAGAACTTGCGTATATAACATTAATTATCATATTGTATGGTGTGTTAAATACCGGAGAAAAGTACTTACACCTGAAATCAGCAGCAGATTATATGAATTAGCGCAAGCTATTGCCGATGAGAAAGGTTTTACTGTTGTTGAATGTAAAGTTGGCGAGAATGACCATGTACATTGTTTTGTGTCAGCTCCACCAAAAATCTCAGTTACGCAGATAGTAAAGTATTTGAAGGGTATCAGCGGTAATACGCTCTTAAAGGAATTCCCTGAAATCAGAAAATCCTTATGGAATGGTCAGCTATGGAATGGCTCATATTTTTGTGAAACCATTGGCTCTACTTCTGAGGAAAACATTCTTAAATATATAGAAAGGCAAAAGAACTGTCAGCTATGAATAAAGCAATTAAGTACAGATTATATCCTACAACTAAACAGGCTACTATGTTTGCAAATACCTTTGGCTGTTGTCGTAAGGTTTATAATCTCATGCTTAATGATAAGCTTGAAAGTTACAAATTGACTGGCAAATTTGTGTCTGTAACGCCTGCAATGTATAAAAAGGATTACCAATTCCTAAAAGAAGTAGACAGCCTTGCTTTAGCAAATGTACAGTTAAATTTGCAAGGAGCTTTTAAAAGCTGCTTCAATAAATCTTGCAAGAAGAAAACTGGCTTTCCAAAATTCAAATCAGCAAAACGCAGCAGAAAATCGTATACCACCAATAATCAGAAAGGTACAGTTGCTATTATTGATAACACCATAAAACTGCCTAAAATCGGCAGGGTTAAAGCGGTTATTCATAGACAGCCTAATGCTGACTGGGTGATTAAGTCAGCAACTATATCTCAAGATAATGATGGCAAATATTATGCCTCTGTTTTGTTTGAATTTGAGCAAAATATTATTTCTGTTCCTATATCTGATAATGCTATTGGTTTGGATTATGCCTCTGATGGTCTTTACGTTGACGATAAAGGAAATGTTGGAACTAACCATAAATATTATCGTGAAAGTCATAAGAAACTCACTAAAGAACAACGAAAGCTTTCTCGTATGAAAGGTTCTAAAAAGGGTGAAGCTAAATCCAATAATTATATCAAACAGCTGCACAAAGTAAATAAAATTCATAAGCATATATCAAATCAGAGATTAGATAATCTGCATAAAATATCTACTGAGATAGCCAATCAGTATGATGTTGTATGCGTAGAAAGCTTAAATATGAAAGCTATGTCTAATAAAGGTTTTGGCAATGGTAAATCTACTTTAGACAATGGTTATGGAATGTTTCTTAACATGCTTGAATACAAGCTTGCTGATAGAGGCAAATATCTTGTCAAGGTAGATAAATGGTACCCATCTAGTCAGATATGCCACTGTTGCGGAAAGAAACATCCAGAAATGAAAGATTTACGCATCAGAATTTTTACATGCGATTGTGGATTTACAATCAGTCGTGACCAAAATGCTGCACTAAATATAAAAAGTGAAGGTCTGCGCATACTAAAGTCAGAGACTTTTGCAGCGTAAACCTTCATACTCATGGTAGGCTGGGAACCAGCCAAACCTAACGCTTGTGGACACTGTGTAAGACTTAGTAATACTGTTCAGTATTGCTAAGCTGTAGTGGTTGAAGCAAGAAGCTCGGTAACTTGTTGCCGAGTAGTTCACAGCAAGTACACTAATTACCATAGTTATGACGATAATTTTGTATTCTTTGACACTGACAGAATCTGAAACCGAAAAAAATGTATGGATGATTCATATTATTATATTGATAATATGTTTATGTCTTATGACATGTTGTCTATTGCTGAGAAACTTAAGTTTGGTTATTCACGAGTATTTACTTCTCGGAAAAATATGGAAGCAATCACATGTTTCTGCTGCAGAAAAGAGAAAAATAACAATCGGATGTTATCGTGAACTACTCCAGTTTCAGGAGATGAGCGTAGAGAAAAGGCACTCTAAGCTGGCAGTTTTTGTTCCAGTTGAAACAACAGATGGTAAACCTGTTTATATTAGAACAAGGGAAAGACATATCCTCTTTGAGAAATTGGAAGCTGGAGTAGAATATAAAATCTTTTCGTTAGATGATAAAAAAATTTATATAGTTCCATATATTGAAAACGCTTTAATGCTTTAAATAAAAAAAGTACTTGCCATTCTCCGAAAAAGAGGATATCATGTTACTAAAATAAGGTAGCAAAGGTATCATATACAAAACAGGAGGATTAAATCATGGAAAAGCGCATTTCAGGTCACACAGGACTTTTAGCATTGATCGGTTCACCGGTCGGTCATTCAGGATCACCGGCGATGTACAATTACAGCTTTGAGAAGCTGGGATTAGATTATGCTTATGTGGCTTTTGATATAAAAGAGGACAAGGTAAAAGATGCAATCGCTGCAATGAAGACTTTCAACATGCGTGGCTGCAATGTTACCATGCCGGACAAAGTGGAAGCTGCAAAATACATGGATGAGCTTTCACCGGCTGCACAAATCATCGGTGCTGTCAATACGATCGTCAATGATAACGGAAAACTGACCGGTCACATTACAGACGGCGAGGGATTCGTACATAACTTAAGAGATCACGGCATTGAGATCAAAGGCAAAAAAATCACAGTAGCCGGAGGCGGCGGTGCTGCGACGGCGATCCAGGTACAGTGTGCCTTAGATGGTGCGAGAGAAATTTCTATTTTCAATATCAAGGATGCATTTTTTGAGAGAACGCTGCAGACAGCAGAGAAGATTAAAAAGGCAGTGCCGGAGTGCGTGGTCAATGTATATGACATCGCAGATACCGCAAAGATGACAGAAGAGATCCAGTCAAGTGATATCTTTGCAAATGCTACGATCGTTGGAATGAAGCCGATGGATGATCAGAGCGTTGTAAAAGATCTGTCTGCATTCCGTCCGGGACTTGTTGTTGCAGATGCAGTATACAATCCGGAAGAGACAAAACTCCTTCGCGAGGCAAAAGAAGCAGGATGTACCTGTGTCGGAGGAAAAGGAATGCTATTATGGCAGGGTGTTGCCGCATTCAAACTTTACACGGGACAGGATATGCCGGTTGAGGATGTGAAGAAATTATTCTTCAGCTAGGATATACGTTTCATATCAACTACCCACCTCCCAAAGGAAGTGGGTTTCCTCCTACGACAAACGAAAGGATTTTATTTATGAAAATAGCCCAGGATTTTCCAAAATCCTGGGCTATTCTTTTCACGGTTTTAACCGTGGAGTTTCAAAAATTATAATTTTTCGGTTAATTTTTCGATATCCTCTCTGGTACATCCAGTATACAGAATGATTTTATCCCAAGAAACATTTTCTTTGAGCATCTGGGATATGATTTTTGTCGTTGCCTGGTGAAGTCCCTGTTCAAGTCCCTGTTCAAGCCCCTGTTCTCTTCCCCGTTCTAATATTTTGTCTGTTTCTAATTCCAAAATTTTTCCGCCCATAATAGCACCTATCCTTTCTTTTAAATTCTTTTCTGAATTCAAAATATAATCTGAAATTCTTTCCATCAGTTCTGCCAACCGTGTATATAATTCCATTTCTTCATCGGAGGAAAATTCCTTTTTCAAATCTACAATAAGAGATTCGATGTCTTCAACCATTTCTATTGTTTTTTTCGAATCTTTTTCGATCGAATGAAGTTCCTTCTCATACCGCATGATGTAAAATGGCAGAAAGAAAAGAAGTTTTTTCCTGAAAATGTCATCTTTTGTGTATTCCTGCAGCTTGATTGTTGGTACAGAATAAATGATATGCTGTCCATCAGGCATATTGATTCTGACGTTTAGATGATTTGGTGTATTCTTATTATGTCTTAAATATAAAATACATGAATGTGGAAAATTCATCTCATATATTCCATCTGCCAATGCAATATCCTCTAGTGCAGCTGCAAAATCATATTCAATCATTCTTATCACCATATTGCCCTTAACACGGCTTTCACATTCAAGATGATACAATTTATTACCGATTCCAAGATAAGAATCAGTTATAATCTCACCAGAGGCTGTATGGTGTTCATTTCTATACTGGTTGATCTTTTCTTCTTTTGAATAAGAAGTATGAAAAACCTCGTTAATAACTGGGATGACGAGTTGTGGCATCTTTTCTAACATAGTACGAAACACGTCATCGAAAATTGTGTTGTTTTCCATATGAAAACTCCTTTTAAAATATTATAGCAAAAATTAGTTAAAAATGAAAGAGAAGCGGAACTGGAAAAATCCATCCGCTTCTCTCGTTTGTCATTTTGTTGCAATACCAAGCATATAAAAAACAGCATATTCTTTGTTTGTCTTTGAATCTTTATAGGTACCGTTTTTATACTGCATGGTGACATGAATGTGATTGCCCTTATTAACGGCTTCCTCACAGGCTCTTCTAAATTCTGCAAAGCGTTCTCCAAGCGCCTGTGCCGTATCATTTGAAACGATGATATTCAGCTCTTTTCCATCTGGATTAAGAGCCATAAATTTGTACTGTTTTCCATCGTAACAAACCTTTGTCATCGTATCAATGGCCATTTCAGGTAGCTTTTTATTTGATGCTGCAGGTTTTGAAGCAGGTTTTGTATCATTCTCCTGTTTATTTGCAGAGGAATTGTCCTTATCTGTCTTACTGTTTTTGTTTTCGCTAGAAGATGCATTGTTTGTTTTGTTATCGTTTTCAGTTGCTTCAGATGGATCAGACGGATCTGCCTGAACACCTTCGGCAGGATTATGCTGTCTGGAAGATTCCAACAGAATGAGATCTGAAAGTTCTTCATAATGTTTTTTGACAGTCAGCTTATAATATCTGGCCGTAACCCGAAGCCAGTCATATGACACTGGAACAAAGGCATTCATGAAATCCCCGGTATATTTCCCGTTTTCTTTCTTTTTACCATGTCCGTTAATGACATAACCGTCTCCATTGGAGCTTTTACAGATTCCAACGGAGAATGCCCCTTTTTCGCCGGTTACTATTTTATATGCTTCCGGCAGTGTTTTTTTTGCCTTTCCTTCTTCATCGATGATCCGTTTCATTCGGAAGTTTTCAATATCTGACATCCAGATATCAAAATCATCCAGATCCATATAGACATTGAAAGATTGTGCTGCTTTTGTGTTTTTCTTTACAAAGCAAAAGACCATCTTGTCTATGGCATATGCTGGTTTTAACTTTACAAACCAGCCATTTAATGTAAATGCAGCGTTCAATAGCCCTTCCTCTGCATATATTCTTCTTTTACTTTTTTTTTCGTTTTCACTCATATTTTCTCCTTTCATCTGCCTCCCAAAAGGGCAGAACCAAATAGTTTGTTAGTGAACTACTCAATATAACTTACTGAAGCGTCACCTAAGTTTAAATTCCATATATCATTCGATATTGCGCTCTTAAATCCTGTAATTTTTCTTTTAAAAGAGTAAAACGGTTGGCATCCGCAATCGTTTTACAGGCCTTTTCCAAAGCTTTTTGCTGATATATAACAATGCATTCTTTTTTTGCCCTAGTAATGCCTGTATAAATCAAATTCCGCTGTAACATGGCTTCATGATCTTCCAAAAAACACATGATTACACAAGGATATTCTGACCCCTGAGATTTATGTATTGTCATGGAATATGCCAGTGCCAACTGGTCTAAATCTGCAGGTGCATACGTTACCGTTGCATCTACATATTTGACTTTTAATCCTGTAGCAGAACATTCAACCACTTGACCGACATCACCGTTGGCACATTCTTCACGATTTACAAGCTGCATCACAAAATCACCCTGTTTAAAAAAGAGTGTGTTGTTTTCAGCCTGATTATGATAGCGGTAACCACAGGAACGTGAATTGGCAATGCGTTGTAACTGATTGTTTAACGCATTGCTGCATAATCCATTTTTGCGATATGGAACAAGAACAACGACATGTTCTGCACCATATTTTTGAATTGCCTTTTGATAAGCGGCTAGGATCTTCTGAGTGGCAGATTTTTCCTGACCTTTGCCAGGCGGCAAAAGGATGGAATGAAAATCTTCTCCATCCAGAAATTCTGGAATACCTTTGCGAATATTGCAGATATTCGCAAATAGTTTTGAACTGTTATCCTGCCTGAATGTATGTGTCAACATTGTGACAGGAACAGTGTTAGATGCAATCAGATCACGCAGAACAGCTCCCGGTCCAACGCTTGGAAGCTGATCAACATCTCCGACAAAGACGACTTTTCGTCCATCAGGAATTGATCGCATTAGAATAGAAGATAACTCAGTATCATTCATGGAACTTTCATCTATAAACATAATGTCTTCATAAAAAACAGATGAAAGATCCGAATTATATCCGATACCAAGTTTTTTATGCACAGTAGAAGAGTGTTCTCCTGTGCTTTCGGTAATACGTCTGGCAGCCTTTCCAGTAGGTGCCGTAAAAACAATCTTAATCCGCTGATCTAATGCCCGCAGGCAATAAGTGATTGCAGATAAAACGGTTGTTTTTCCAGTACCGGGACCGCCGGTCAGAACAGAAAAATTGTTATTGCAGACCATTTTGACGGCATCACGCTGGTGGTAATGCAGCTTTCGGCCGTTATTTTTCTGTTCTTCAAATTCATCAATGAGCTGGTCAATAACCGCCTCATCATATTTTGCTGATGGGATGACAAATTGCAGCCGCATAACATTTTCTGCAATCGTATTCTCTGCATTATGAAAATGTTTTGTTGAATATGCGGTCATGCCGTTTCCCATCTTAAACGAAACAAGAAACTTATCTTTGACACCATAAATGATATCATTCATAGTTCCTGTGTTTGATCGGGCCATTTCCTTTTCCAGATCTTCCTGTGTTATCCAGGTAGATCCAGTCTTCCTTAAGGCTCGATCAACTATCTTTTCGGCAAACTGCATATTCGCCACTCCTTATTTATTTTTTATTTTTAGGTTCCAGACGAACATCACAATACTCTAATTTTGAGTCAGTTAGGACATTGTTGTCCGCGATAAACTCGTCACCGATATCGGTGTCCGTCATTTCTTCGATAAATAGTTTTTCATCAAAAACCTCTTTCACATATTGATTGTATAATTCTGGATCATAAGCTTTTAAACTATCCGAATCAACCATTTTTTTACTGCCATTATGCAGTTTTATTCTCATATTAGAGGATGGTGAAAAATCTACTAATGCCTCTGAGGATTGTCCCATTACTGGGAAAATCTGTTTGGTAAGAATGTCCCGGCGCTGTTTTTTTAAGTCAGATTCTTTCTGTTGAAAATCTTTAATAGATGTTCCAATCATCGAAAGAGTAAGCGCTGTATCTTTATACTCGCGTCCAAGCATTTTAACCGGCGCATCCGGCTTTGGATTGCCCATTTTTTTGCGCCAGTAAACAAAGAGTCGGTCCAAATTCTGATTATTCAGATCAGGTGGCTGTTTTGTTTTTACCGCTTCAAGGAAATCCTGTGCCATTTTGATAATGAGGTTTTCAACATCAAAATTACGCTCTATATAAATATAGACGCATTCCGATGGAAGTAATCCCCATTTAGCGACAATATAACCATATGGGAGGTTCATGCAGAGCATGTACCAACATACCTGCAGGTAATATTTCAAAGGCACGATATGTTTTTTCCAAAGCTTGTAGTCTTCGCTGCCTTTGTTGCACGTCTTACATTCAAGGATACCGGTCACTCCGTTGATTTCAACAAGTCCATCCAAATCGCATAAAACGAAAGGATAGAGCAGTTTCCCGGTGTGATCCCTCATTCCACATTGATACATATGACAGTCATTGATGACTTTCACTATATCGAGCGGATGATCCTTGCAATAATTTCGCTTGAATAAATTGCGGATTGAGGGTTCTTCGTTATGTCCTACCCATAGAACATCTGAACCAATTTTCTCCTTCATTTCATACTTTTTTCCTGTTTTTTCATAAAACAGTTCAATGGCAGACTTAAAGTTGCTGCCGTGTTGCCCGTCATATAAAAACAGCTGTTCAGACAGCTCTGAACCGTCAAACAGAACTGCGATGTCGCTGCCACCAAGAGTGTATTCAATATATCTCGAATCTTCCGGATGCCGATGATATGGTCCGTGTTTTCTCCATTTGAGCCATTCCAACTCATCCAGAGTATATGTCCGAGTTTCAGGATCATAATCATAATGAACCTGAAATTCAGAAGGAAGAGCATCAAACTCATCCTGAAATACATTTGCTATCTTAAAATATTCGACCGGTTTTACACCAGGAAGTACTAATGTAGACAGGTCTGTTTTTGTTGGCAATGCCATAAATAACCAACTCCTTTCTTATGCTATAATTTAATAATTTTGTAACCCAGTTTTTCATAACTGGATATACTTTTGATATCCACAGGTGTGAATTCTCCAAAGAAGTTCACATATAATGCCGGATAGATGAAAGCTTCACATCCGAATATCCTGTTAAATTTTTTAAGCTGCCATTTGTTTTTTACGATATAAGCGCGTTCTTCATTAGACTGCACTGGATACCATACTAATGATTGTTCCATAAATTTTTCCTCTTTTCTTTTGTATTTGTATCTGATCACGAATTTCGTGTTGATTAGATTAAAAGTTTGCTGTTATATATGAATAAAGCCGTAAAAGGCATAAAAAAAGACCGAAAACCGGTCTTTGATTAAAATAAAAGCCATACAGAATATCCGTATGGCTTTTTTTTGACTTCTTTTTTTAATTTTTTCTATGCAATGATTATATCATAGTGGAAAAGATATTTCAATAAAAATTATTGCAGAAATATACTTTCCTCTGCTTGCTGCAGGTTATCCTCAAACGACTTTTTTTCTTCTAAAGATAGTTTTTTTAAGTCAGATAAACTTTCCGTTTCATAAGACTTGAGGATTTTAGAAAGCACGGACCTGTAAGTTTTGACATACAGATCAGATTCTATATATTTCACAGTTTTAATTTTTCCATTATGATACAGATCATCAATACCTTTTCCGTATTCTTTGCGCCAACATACAACTCTGATTTTCAGAGATGGAAATTTTTCCTGCAACATGCAGATCAGTTTTTCCAACTGCAAAAATACGGCAGTATTTCCAAACGAATCTGCGTCAAACATTAAGAACACGGATTTTATAGGAAGTTCTTTCATAATTTCTGTTATGTCAGAATCGAGTCCCTTTTGAGAGCCGACACCTTGCAAGGATATTGTGACATTTCCAAAGTCGCGTATAACCTCAGACTTGAAACGACCTTCCGTTATACACAGGATAGAGCGATCTGTGTTTGCGGGATATAAGATATCTCGCGGAGAACCACATCCTGTTCCACCCATATATTTATCCGGTTCGTATGGGGCAAAAGAAGAGGAAAACCAAATATATCGTTGCTGCCCTTCTTTTATCGTATCTCTACGAATCTGAATGGCTGCTACACGGCCGTAAACATCATGTATAAGCATTCCGATGCCTTTTACGGCATAGAATGCAATTTTCTTTTTAGTCCTGTCATAATAGAATCCGGGAACAGTCATTAATACTTCATCCGTATACTCTGGATATTCTTCACGGATTTTTTTTATGACATTATTTTTTTCCCAGCTTAAACACGGGAAGGTGAAATAATCGGCATTTATTCTTTCGTCCGATAATTTCCTTTCCTCTTTCAACTGTGACATGTGTTGATCTGAAAGCTGGCAGGCATCCTTTATAACGTGATATACATTATGACGAATGGCAATGTCTGCCATTTTCAGAGGTTTTGCGCTGCTTTTTTTCTCTTTGTCGTATTTTTCAGCAATCTTTTTTATATACGACTCAGAGTAGTTTTGTCTTTGAGAATATAGGGAATATTCATCATATGTAATTATTCCCTTCTCTAAAGCCACCTTGAAAGCTGCCTGCAGATAATCGATTCCATCATATAAGCTGATGAATTTTATGCCGTTTCCTGCATATCCATCACCACAGGCAAAGCATTTCCAGATCCCTCTGTCAGGTGTCACTAAAAAAGATCCTAAATGGGTGTCATTGTGAAAAGGGCATAGTCCTAACAGATGGCGCCCATTATGTTTTAAAGGAATCCGTGAACTGACGATGGATTCAACAGTTACGTTTTCCAATTTTGCAAACATATTTTCAATGAAAATATGCCGTTCCTTTTCTGTAATCTTTGCTGCCATTTATTTTCCTCCCAATTTTTTTTATCAGGACGGCAGCAAAATGCTACCGGTCCTCACGAAATTCTTTTAATAACTCATCTGGATTAAATCCGGCCGTAACAAATTCCTCTTTGTATTCAGGAATTGCCTCCGCAATTTCCAGACAACCGCGTTTAATGTCTGTGGATTTTGTCCGTCCAAACAGCCAGCGCAGCTCATCCGGCTGAAGCTCTCCTATCGTGTTCCCTTTTCGTGCAAAAGCGCCCATATCGGCTTTTAACATGGAAAACCTTGCAAGTTCTGCAGCAGAAAGTGGAGCAATAGCAGATGGCTTCGGGATACTGTTGTTCCGGTAGTCGCGTGTAAATATACGTTTGCCGGTGGTATCGTCTTTGATACACAATGCACAGATATTCCCAGTGTCATCCAACAGATACTGGACAATACTGAATCGATCCATGCAGCTTAGGGATCCATCATCATTTTTTGTAATGTTGATCAGTGTCTCTGTCTCCTGAAACCCGTTCCTTTTTACCGCATTGTTATTTTCGTCTGTTTTGGGTCGAAAAGCGGGCACGATAATTTCCTCTGGCATGGTTTTTAATTCTTTAGCCACTCCAAACAGAGCGCATGCCCTTTTCAGCGCATCCGTAGCCTGACTTTTATCAGAATGGCTGCCAACAGGCTCCCCGGCATCATCCCTTGATATCCATGTTTTTCTGTTTTCATCATATACAGACACTTTACATAACATGGTCATGTGACCGTTTCCTTTTGGAATAGCAGTATGCTCCACCTGCCATCCATCCGGACCGAACGTTTCGTCCATTATGTTCATGATCACAGTTGGCTTTGTGTAAAGCACAAGCGTAACATCTTTTTCTGTGAGATGGTCTACTTTGACCATAATTTCTTCATTTTTTAATCTTCTTGGTAGTTTCATAAAATTCTCCTTCCTGGAAAAACAAAACCCACCTTTTAACAAAAAGTGGGTTTTGTAAAAAAATTATTATGCTGTGTGTTCTTCTAACGTTTAATTAAATGGTAACTCCTCATCAATTCCGTCCGGGATATTCATAAATCCATCACCAGCGGAAGAAGAAGAAGGAGCAGGAGCAGGCTGATTGGTAGAGCCACCTGAACCTGAACTGTTTTTACTCTCAGCAAATTCAATGTTTTCCACAACAACGTCTGTGGTGTACACTTTCTGTCCGTCCTTATTGTTGTAACTGCCAGTCTGAATACGACCGTCCACAACAAATTTTGTTCCTTTGCGTCCGAACTTTTCCAGAAATTCAGCGATTTTTCCGAATGCGATGCAGCTAATAAAATCTGTATTCTGCTCGTCGTTATCTTTTTTGAAACGGCGGTCAACTGCGAGAGAAAATCTTGCAATAGCAGTAGATTTTTCCCCCTGTGTATAACGGATCTCGGCATCTCTGGTGATTCTTCCCATAAGTATAACTTTGTTCATATTTTTTCTCCTTTTCTGTCCTATATAAGGACCATAAAATTATTTTTTTGCAAAAAAAGACCACGAACAACATGTTCATGGTCTCATTTGCGATTTTTTTGTTGAATTTGTTTTACAAAGTATATTATACCATTGCAAACCATAAAAATCAACATAAATCGCTCAAAACCATGTTAGGCTAATTCGATAAGATATCGAATTGTTGCCTGTTTGTCATCATAGACGACAACCTCATCATTTACTAGCATTCCCTGATCTTTAGATGCAAATATTGCATCTGCGCCTAACCTATGAACGTTTTCTTTGGTAAAGAGCTTATATGCAGGCGTATGCCTATAAACATTAAACGGATTTTTATAGGCTACTTTGTAAACAGCTAAAAATCCTGTTAATGACGTTCCACCGGACCAATAGCTTCCGTTTAATGAAGTATAGCCGATAGACTTTTTTGCCCTTGGAGCAAAATATAATCCATGTCCAAACATAGCACCTGTCCGGACAACAGATTTTTTTGGTCGTAATGATAGACCTTGAATTAGAATATTCCACCAGTTTTCATTACGGGATCCATGATAAAGATAATGGATGTCCTTATCAGAAATTTGATTCTTGGAACAGTAATCATAAAATCACGCTTCGGTTACTATATTTTTAACATAAAACGCATTTTTCAGTTTATGTTCCGATTCTTTTCCAAGGAACTTTTTAATATGACGTATTTCATCCATGGTACATGGACGTATCGTCAAATTATTTTCATCCAAAATAGTATTGGATATATTGTCATTTCGTATATTATGTCTTGTTTTCTGATTGACTTTTCCAGTCATGATATCAAGTAGTGCCTCTTCTCTGGTGATTATCTCTGCAGCATCCATTTCTGTATGAGCAAGATAATCTTCAACTTTTTCCATCTTCCTTGGAATAATGGTAAAAAGCTGGGAGAGTATGGCGTTGACCTCTGATAAAGAGGTCACTGAATATAACTGATCGATTTTTCCCTGGCAAGATCAATCATTGCCTGTGTTACATCTTTGGATGACACGATATAATTTTTTTTAATCGCATTGTCCGAGTAAGCCAAAAGTGCGTCTACCAGTTCAGCCACAAGCTGATCTGCAATAGGAGCATAATTTGACTCTGATAAGACTGTAACTACACAGTCATGTAAATCACTCTGATCTACATAACCTTTTGTTATCTTATCTTTGTAGATTTTATCCCATGCCGCCATACTGTAAATTTTCTTTATGGCTGTAGCTCCAACACGTCCCCATTCAACCGTAAAATGAGAATCGTTCGGGAAATTTGGCAGCATCCGATAAAACTTATTGTGGTTACCTTCCGGAGTAACCATTAATAAATACGTTGCGTTCATAATGATTCCTCCTTATGCTGCTCCACGATGATTTTGTGGTTGCACGGGTTTCTTATCTACATTCTTGTAATGGGTATCGTCTTCGTATTCCCAATACTCAAACGTGAGCATTCTATATGGTATAACAAATGTTATTGCACATACAATAAAAAGGATGGATGCTGCACCGATTACTTCCGAATCGTTCGCAAAAAAGATTTGAATAGGTATGATAGACAGCATTCCAATAAAGGAAGCTGCTTTTGTGAAAAAAGCTTTTAAGTTATTATTCATCTTGTTTTCCTCCAAATAAAAAATTATTTTCTCTGTAATTTATGGAAACACTCATCCAGAATAGGAGAGTGGAATTTAGAATTGCTCTATATAGAAGCCAAAAAAGGGCATAAAAAAAGACCGCTCTATAGCGATCAAAATTATAAAAGCTATGTGATCCATGTGGTATTAACATAACTTTTTGACTTATTAATTAATTAATTTTATTTACATTGTTATATTAGCATTATATCGGTAAAGAGTCAATAAAAAGTTGATTAAAAAACAAGGGACTGTATAATATACAATCCCTTGTAAGTTGAGTTATAAACGCATAAACTCTTTTTCGATGTCTGTGCATCAGCTACCATTTTTAATACGTGGATTGCAACTTTTTTTATGTTTTGTTGCTAGCAAATTAACCCCATATAATATTTTTGATTTTCTCAAGGATATCTAAATCCAACTCTAAATGTTTTGGATTTAGGATCAGCGCATTTTCTTTCACCAGCATTCTTGTTAAAAGCTGGTACTCTAACGCCCACTTAGTTGTTTCCTGGTCAGTATCTCCATACCATGTATCAAACATGGCAAGAAGAGTAATCTTTTGGTAAGCAGAAATCTTCGGTAATTCAACGAAATACAAAGGTTCTGCATATTCGTAGGAATTAAATGCAAAAATTGCTGCTTCTCCAAGTACGTTCTTATTTGATAAAATAGTGGCTGTTCCATCTAAACTGTTTTCAAGATCAAGATATATTTCTACATCTACTATCTTATTTTTCCAAATTGTTTTCATTTTTTTCTCCTTTAACTATCATAATTAATAATGATAGTTTATGCTGTTGATATATACCTTCTGTTACCAAAAGTAGCAGAGGGTAGTAGTCATAAAAATTTAGTGCGGAACCCACAGGCAAGCCTGTGGGTATTAGTGAGTTTATATTTCAATTTTTATGATAAATCCCTGACAAAATATTATTTGAAATTTTATCCATGACCTTGCAGTAATGATTTACTTCATCATCTGTAAAGTCATGTTCTCCCATGAAAGAGTAATGGGTGACATTTACCCTTTCCGTGGCTCTTCCAGTAAAGTATTTAGAATCGGATTCCGACGATACGGTATAATCGGTTTTGTTGAATCTGTTATCCTGATATTTTTTTATATATAGAGAATATGTAACAGAATTTTCGTTCTCCTTGTAAACTTCGATATCAGGATATTTCTCTAGTGAATTTAATATTTCTACCGTGTTATCATGATTGGAATATATACTGGTAAAGATATTCTTCCTGTATTTGTAAAGTGATGTTTCCAATTGCATATTATATGACGTGTAATCAACAGCATCATTGCCATTTCCGATATATTCATCATATTTTTTTTCAGACAAAGTAAATTCCTGTTCTCCAGTTATATCTGTTGAAAAAATAAAATATTTTTCTCCTCCTTTTTTATATGTATCAGAAATATTGATCCGGGCAGTTCCGCTGTCAGATTTTCGTGTGATTTTTATATCCTGTGAACCTTGATATAAATCAAATTTTTTGTTACCGCATCCGGTAACAAAAAACATCAATAATAACATTAAAATTATGTATTTTTTCATTTGAGTCTCCTTAATTATCAAAATTAAAAATGATAGTTTTATATTTAACTGCCCTATGCAACATAAAATGAGACATAGGGCAGTAATGGTTAGTAGTAGTTAATCCTCATCAGTCCATACATGATCGTAATCTGTATAATTAATCAGGAGTAACTTTGCAATCGTTTCTGTCAAATTGATCAGCTGTGTCGGGTTTAATTCCTTACGGCTGTTCCTAACCTCAACGATTTTATTTAATGCAAGAAAAACATCAATCGCTGTACATCCTGCAGGAAATTCTGCATCCAGCTCATCTGCGAGATCCTCTGATCCGGATCTGAGAGAGCGGTTTTTGTCAATGATATGCAAAAAACATCCTCCAGAATGCTTGATCTGCGTATTTCCCAGCTTTTCAACAAGATCTTCATTTTCTTTAAAGACCATAGCAAGTCCATTGAGCATTTTAATGAACTGCTCAATACTGTGTCCTTTATCATGGGATAAACAGATTGGTTTTCCAAGCCTGATACGGGCTCCATCAAGATCATAGAATGGGGCTGCAGTTACGCAGCTGTTTCCAACATCTGATGTTGAAAAACGTACACCGGCTTTAACTGTTTTTGCTGAGACGCCATACTCTGAGAGCATGGAAATAAATGAATCTTCCATAATGTCATCGTTCAGCATGTAGTCAAGTACCAGGTATTCATGGGAAAACATACCGGATGAGAAAGTCAAATCCGGATGATCTTCCCTTAGTTTCCGTTCAAAACGTGGGATGGTTTCATTTGCCGGAAGAATTTCATATTCTTTCGACAGCATACTTGAAACTTTACCATCGCGATAGAGTATCTTGCAGTCTGCTTTATGTAACGAAAATCCTCTGGATAACCACTGTGCTTTTTCCATTGTAGGAAGCACGGAAATCAAAGGTTTTTCATCCATGTTGGAAATTGTTGATCCAGAAATTCCGGCACGTTGGCAAATCGACGTAAATGCCGTATATCTTGTTGGTTTCACAACGATGCCACCGTTAGCCGGAAAACCGAGCATAAGCCCGGTATCTTTTGCAGTTTCCATAAGTTCCTCGTTGGAATTATCCAGCGCCGGAACATTACATTTCAGACCATTTGGCAGCTCTGTTTCGAACTGCTCCTTGTACTGTTCAAAGAAAAGCGGTGCATTTGCAATCTCTTTTGCAAAACACTCCCAAATATATGGTGTGTACCATTCATCTTTTGCGATGAATTCTAATACCTTTTCTTTGTCGGCTTCAGTTTTAAGTGTAACTACTGCATCATCAGATGTAAAAAATGTATTTTCCATGATTTTATCCTCCATTTATTTGATTTAAGAGGATGCCTCCGCAGCAATATCATGGTAAGGCATACGCCAAATCAAGATACCGCTTTTTGCGGAAGGCGCAGCCCTCTGTGTAAATTTAGTCGTCCAGTAAATTCTGGACGTTCATTTCTAATTGATTGTCACATAAACTGAACATGGCACCGTCAATGGTTTGCTCTAATTTTGTGACAATCTTTTTTTTCAGATCATCAGATTCGTTGTTACTAAAAGAGAAGTAAGCATAATTATTTTTCTTCTCTACAGCAATCCGAATTCTTTCATTTATGATGCCTGCGTTTAGTTCGAAAAATTCGCGCAGATCATCAGGAATTGATTCATCCGCAATGTCATTCTCCGAAACTTCCTCCGGCAGAATTTTGAAAGATCCAATCAGCTCATGCTGGTTGATCCAGATTCTCTCTTTTTTTTCTTCTGGAAGAGTGACGACAACTTCGATTGCCTGATTTAGGAGAGACACGCCTTGACGTGTCATTCTCCATGAAATTAATTCCGGGTATTTCTTTTTCAACACCATTTCCATACGATGATGGAAATATAACTTAGACTTTTCATAATCTGAGCGGTTTTCATACTCAAAATTATTTTCATAATCCGAATCCTTTGTTTTAGCAGATGAAATAGTAGAAGCTGATTTATTTTCACCTGTTTCATTTTTTTTCGTGAATAGAATCAATGCTATGATTATAATTATCAATTCTAACATTATTTGCCACCTGCCTTTTACGAACTAAACCGTCCTGACAAAGATAACGGCTGTATGGTTTCCTTTTTGGAGGAACCGCTGTTTTCTCCATCATTCAGTTTTTTACTTGGAGCTTCTTTTATTTCTTTTCGGGCGTCCAAATAATCTTTTGGAATAGCGAAATCCCAATCGGTTACTTTGAAACGCGGAAACTTTCCCTTTGATGGATTTTCCGTGCTGCCAAACAGATCGGTTAATATCTTATCCGAGACAGAAGAAGAAATTTTTTCCCATGCTTCATCGGAAATCATTTTCTTCTGATAGTAGGACATTTCTGCCTCTACCCAAATTGGTTTTCCTTTGTCCAAAAATCCTTTCTCAACACAAGTTTTCATGCGTGAAAATGGGCTCTGATCGGTTCCATCCGAAAAGAGAACCATTCTGTATTTTTCATCTCCGTTTTTTATACAAAACGAAGCTGTGTCGGCACCATTTGATGCCTTATCAAACTTTATTTTTCCATCCAAAACATAGGAATGGAATATTACCTTTGCTGACATAAAATTTCCTCCTTAAATTACTTTTTTGAGGGCAGATTCAATCTCCCCCGACATTTCCAACTGCAAAAAATCTTTGCAGATTAATTTAATCCTGCTTGCATCTTCTTGATATGGACGCAATGGAAGAGGAAGCGAAAATAAGATATTTCCATTTCCATCGTGCCATTTTTTTAGTTCTACAAGCACTTCGTTAAAACATTCGTTTCTTTCCTCGATAAGAAGTTTTCGAGGATGGCCTACAGGATAGAAACGTAGTTCTTCATATTCTGATGCCTTTTGCTCAAACTCCACAGCACGTCTGATCATAACATTGATTAGCAAAATGCTGTTATGAGCCTGGGCGTATCCCATTGCTTCAATAATTTGTGCTAACATAAGTAGCACCTCCTTTTTAATTTTAGTATGTATGGAAACATGCAACCAGAGCTGGCAGCATGTAATTTAGATTTAGATGCCATATGGCATAAAAAAAGGACCGCAAGAGGCAGTCCTTATATAGAAAACTGTGAAACTGGGTAGGTTCACAAGAATTCCCGATTTATTTATTAATTTTTTTAACACAATTAATATAGCATAATTTTCATATTAATGCAAGTGAAAAAGGTATATTGTGGTATAATATACTAAATTATAACTTTACGGAGGGAAAAATGGATTTAAGAGAAAAAACAAGACAAGAACTGTTGTGCGAAATACATAATTTAAAAAAAACATGCGATTATTTATATAATGCATCCTGTAATTTGGATGACATATCTACTTTTAATAGGAAATTAAGCAGTGGAACAGAACAAATTGCATCCTCATACCGCAAAATAGTATCTATCCGGAATATGCTTGCGGATATTACAGACTATCAATATATGCCTGTAGAGCCGGCTCTTCATATTGAAAAGAAAGAAGGAATGTATTATTTTCGGTTTAATGAGCCGCTGCCACACCGGATTACGATTGATAAGTATGCGGGGAGGCTGCGATATGAATATGATCCCAATGTATATTATTCCGGATATAGATCGGCCATTGAACAGTGGTTAAAAGAGAATGATCCAAATTTATTTTCTCAAAAGGCAATGTTATATGTCGTAAACCATGGTTCCACGCAAAATATGAGAGACAACGACAATATAGAAGTAAAGACATTCATTGATGCTGCCATAAAAGGAATATTTATCAGGGACGATACACCGGATTGTTTGTCATTATGCTTTGACTTTGTAGAAGATGAAAAGGAATATACAGAGGCATATTTAGGAAATTTTGGAAATATGGTTTTATATTTGAAATAAATAAAATAACGAACGAAAATTGGCGAATGTCTAAATTAAAAATGATAGCTGACAATCAAAATTAAATTTGATTGTTTTGAAAGGTTTATTACTTTATAAGATTAGGGTGTCAAAAGGTGGTTTCAAGTTTTTTGATCGGCAAATTGCACAAAGCCGAGTCTATTTTGTTCCATTGTACGAAAATAAGAAAATCTAATTCTGCCTGAGTTAGGTTGTGGCGGAGTGACGTGTACGTCTTAAATGCCCTGTCCGTGGGGCATTAAGACTTTTGCTGCAGTTCATGGCAGCAAAACACTATACATTAACAGGCAGACTAAGATTTACTAATTTTCTCCCAAAGTCACAAAAGCAGTCTCGACTTTGTGCAATTTGCTAGCCACTAAGTTGTGAGCCACCTTTTGACACCCTAATCTTTATAAATAACTGCACGTTAATTGTATCTAATGTGCAGTTATTTTTTTTACGCACGTTAGCAAAACTCTAACTTGACATAAAAATACAGTGATATATAATTAATATATATAATTCGCAATATGTAGTGCATACAAACTTTGTGATTCAAAGCAACATAATAAACAGATATGCAAACCAAGTTTCTACAGTTTTAATAGACAGAAAAGGAAGAAGTATGAACATAACAGAATTTTCAACGAAGTATTTATATTTAATAGATTCATTAAGAAATTTCTATGAGAATTCAGCAAATTGGGATATAAAAGAGTACATAGAAGGTTGCACAGTTCTTGTACGTTGTCTGAAGGAGTCCAACGAAGAAGAGATAAAAAATTTAAATTTAAGGTATGTATGTAATAAAGCTTTATTAGTTATGATACATTTTGTGAAGACGATAATCAAAATATAGTGAATTTCTCAGAATTAATATGTAATAGCTATATAATCAAGGAAAAAATCTATGAGGACGAAGATTTGTGTTTTGAAAGGAATAATTCACTCATGGAAGCAATTCAAGAATATTTTTTTTGTAGATCTAAAGACATGAAAAAAGATTTTTATAAGAATCTTTTTGAAGAGAAATATTGCAAGGAATTTGAGAGCATATTATGTTTGATAAAAAATGAATTGGAATTATATGATACAAATTTAGTGTATTGTAAGAAAATTATAGATTTCATAACAAATGAGTTTAACGAAAAAGGGATTTATATTACACATACAATATTCCTAAATAATTATTTAAAAAACGCAGTTGATTCTATGATTTTAACGATATGTAAATTTTTCTTGGATAATCCAGATATCGAGAAGAAAAAAAATTGCGGAATACAATATTTAAAATTATTTGTAGAAAAGAATTTGAAAAATGATGAAAAAGCGGTTATACAGGAAAAATTAAAAGATGTGCGTAACAAAATCAAAGAAGGGAAAAAAATAGCAAAAAAAATTCAGTCTATGAGAAATTCTTTAATTGCTCATTATGACATAGAAAAAATTGAATACGTAAAACAGATTAGAATGAATATAGAAGAATTTGAAACGATATTTAATTTGTCATGCGAAATTTTAGAATTACTTTCTTTATACTATTTTCACTTTGAAGAAAATAATTCTTACGACATAATAAATGCTCAAGGATTCAAATTCTCTGTATGTCAAAATTGTTTCATGCATAACCCAAATCCAGGAAGTAAGATGGATTTGGATATTTTTTTCGACATATTAAGAAAAGACTTCATAGTCAAACAAGCACCCAAAAATGACATAAATACGTAAATTTTCAACATATGATGTAGAAATTACATTTTTTCTGTAAGAGGAATAATATATGCTGAACATAAAAGATTACATATGTTCTTATGAAGAGAGCATTGATATGATCAAAGAAGGAATAAATTGCTACACACGGAATGAATTATTCACAATGATAGATAATGATGGGATATATTATGGTATAGGTGAAGTAGTTCGTTCTACATTTTGTTACTCCAATTATGATGATTTTGGCAATGTATATTTATTTGATGAATTGGATTCACAGAAGATTACAAAATATATTTTAGGCAATTCAAAATATAAAATACAACAGGAACTTATTTATAGTTGTGTGTGTTATACTTTGCAACGAAAAATAAACGAATTTTATAAAGATTTAGCACAGTATGAGAAAACGGGCGTAGTAGGACTTCGATATAATAAAACGGCTTGCGTATTAAGCAGAGAAAAATATAGTTATAAATATGAAAGAGCAATGATTGCGCGTATTATGACCGGATATAAAAGAATCAGAAGAACTGGATGAGAGTAATTATATAAACATATTTTGCGAACCCTACAACAGTTGCTATCAAAATTAAAAATGATCGCTATAAATCGTTTTTAATTTTGATAGCAATGCTACTTTTCAGAAAATGCAGTTTATTTTTTGCGATTTTTCTAAAAAAATTTTTTTCTTTTTACACATTCTAATGTATCAGATTGCTTGAAAATGCAGATATTCTTTCAGAAACTGATTCCGAGTCATCTATGTAATGTTCTGCAGTTACTTTAATATCAGAATGTCCCAACGCTTGCTGAACCAAGTATACATCGTGGCTGCTTTTATATAGCTCTGTACCAAATCCTCGCCGGAGAGAGTGTGGAGATATATTTTTTAGTGCCACCGTACTTTTCCCGTATTTTTCGACTATTCGTTCTACAGATCTGACTGTAAGACGGTTACGATCAGTACCGCGGGACGATAAGAACAAGGCTCTTTGTGAATCATCGTATGATTTTCGCTCAAATTGAATGTAATCCTGCAGGATCTGAACCAGCTCTTCATTGAGTGATATTAAATCTTCGGAACCGCCTTTACGAGTAACTCTTATTTTCATTTTTTTCCAGTCGATATCATCAAGATCAATGCCAACCAATTCAGATACACGCATTCCGGTACCGGATAGAAGAGCAAGAATCGCATAATCCCGTAGGTTGGTCCTTTTCGCATAGGCGCGCTTTTTTTCATCTAAAACATCACCGGATGCAGCTCCATCGAGTAGTTCTGAAAATTCATCTTTATTTAATCTTGGTTTCTTTTTTTTGTGTATACGAGGAGAATCGACTAATTTGGCCGGATTTGAGGTAGTGATATCACTTATCATGAGATAACTATAGAAATTTCGCAGACTGGACAGTTTCCGGGCGCGGCCTTGAGCGTTATTTCCTTTTTTATTAGGATCAGGGACTTTTTCCCCGTTATCATCCTTGTAGCTAATCAGAAAATGCATATATTCCTGTATATCTGTAGGACGTAACGAATCCAAAATCTGAATTGTAACATCTTTGTAGGTGTTTATTTGTGGATTGTATACTGTTAAAAAGTAAAAAAAAGTCTGTAGATCATGTACATATCCATAAATCGTGTTGTATGATCGTTCCAGTGATTCAAGATATTTTATATAATCGCGGCATACGTCCGGCATTTGTTTTAATTCTTCATATATCTTTTTTGCAAGCATTTCATTGTGTTCTTCCCTATATGACATAAAGTTTTCCTCCATAATATATTAAGTATAAAATGCATTGTGTTTTACATATTATAATGTATTTATTGATAAATCGCAATACTTTGACGTTAAATTATTATTTAACGACTAACTTTACCACTACTATACCAAAGCTGGACTTCTATTTTTCGGATGGCAATTGTGTATATATGCAGTTACAAATTCTTCCATATACACATCCTGCCATCCATTGCTACAAATATATTCAGTTACCCATTTTATTTTTTCTTGTTTTCAAATTTATCACATAGCCCCTTAATCCATTCTTTCCGGGGAATCTGTGCAATCCATTCATCAGGAATACCGCTTTCAATGCCATAACCGTAATAAATTCCTGCAAGCCCACCAGCAACCGCCGCTACTGTATCGGTATCACCACCCAAGTTTACAGCCAGCAGAACGCATTCCCGATAGCTGCATGAATTCAGGAAACACCAAATAGCAGCTTCCAGCGTGTCCACTACATACCCGGAACTTTTAATTTCGTCACGCTCAAACTTATCAATTTTAGGAAGGAAACGGAATTCTTGCCACATTTCCGTTTCACCGAAAACCCCACCCACAATCTGAATTGTATTGGAAAGGGCTGAACGCTTATCAATTCCGTTCAACAAATCTTCAACCATGAACGCATAGATGAAGCAAGCGATATGTGAAATTGGGTGATCATGGGTAAGTCCTGCAATCCTTTTCACCGTTACCATTTTGTCATGTGGGTCATCTTCCGCAAACATAGCCACGGGAAGAATACGCATCAATGCGCCGTTTCCGTTATCCATACGGGTTTTACCGCCACATTTCAACGGATCAATACCATGTGCATATCTTACAATTGCCCGCCGTGTTGCTCCTCCCACATCAAACACCTTTCCCCACGGGGTAAATTTGGAATTCTGCAACCACTCATAGAAATTGTTCATAATATCGGAAGGGTCAATTATACCCAAACGCCCGATACTTTCAAGGGTTGCAAGGGTCATTGAACTATCGTCTGACCATGTACCGGGCTTCTGATTATAAGTTCCAAACCCAATCATATCAGTTAATTCATAAGAATCCCGTTCCTTGAATTCAACTGGAACGCCCAAAGCATCACCAGTCACAACGCCCATAATTCCATCAAAAATTTTGCTCATACTTCGTACCCTCCATTTCTTTGCACTAAAAAGACAACAAGTTATATATTCTCTGGTTGCCTTTGTGTTGGTTACTATGATATTCCAATAAAATCTTTTCCTAATCCACCGGCCACAGTAATGTAAATTCCATACTGCTCAAGTTCTTCCTTTGTACATCCTAATTCATTCTGGATCATTTCAAACCATTCTTCTTCATTGTCATACTGTTCAAATGTTTCATCAATCAAAAGACTAATTGCGTTGTACAGTATTGTTTTTAATCTATCTTCCATTTAAATCGCTCCAATCCTCTTATAATAGTCCATTATAGCACCTCTTTCCTATGAAACACGTATTTACTCAGTTTCGATGTCTGCGTTTGTTAATCCACCGTTTTTCTCAACTTCCAGGACTTGTTTATTTGTTAATCCGAACACATTGATCAACACATAACTCATTTCCGACATTGCACCATGATAATCTGCATTGGATTTGTTTTCCTCTGCCTTTTTACACATTCTGGCATATCTGCTTTGATATAAGCTTCTCATTTATCAATTTTATTTCCTGGTATGATAACTGGGCTATGTTATCCACTTATTTCAAGTATCTGGAGGCAATAAGACATCTGATTTATACTACCAAATTCTGTATTTTGCGACTATGGCAGGGACAGAACCCGGAAAATTGGCTCTGCACCTGCCTTTGAAAATTTTGTTTCAAGTTTACAGCTCATCCATTGAGAATCCGAACTTCTCTTCAAATTCTTCCTCATCATATGTTTCCAAAACGTTCTGAATGTTTGGATGTTGCCAATCAACAAATCAAAACAATTCTTTTGCCAAATCTACATGATTACTACATTCTTTTACAAAATCAGTTCCTGTATAGCAACAGTGTAATACTTTTTCAATCTCTTCATCTTCTAATACAGATTCTGTATCGATATCATTCAAATCAACATCTGGAATGTAAATGATATTATCTGATTCAAATTTGTTTGACTTATAGATTAAGCACTCTTGTCCATATGTGAAATCGAATAAATCTACAAGAAACGCTCCTGCTTCAAGTTTCGCTTTTAATTCTGCTTTTGTCATATTTCATCGCTCCTTAATCTTACTTATGCACAGCATACTTCAATAACATCTGGTGAATCCATAAACAAATCATTCTAAAATAATTCATCTTCAAAAACATCTGTTTCATATCCATCCATAAATCTTACATGGTACATTTTGCCTACATCATCAATATCTGCTTCTTCTTTTGTCAGCTCTCTCTGTATCTCGCAAGGGCAGTTATCGTATTTTGTCAATTCACTATCTGCGCTATGACTATTAAACATTTTTAACATATTATTTTACCATTTTCCTTTCTAATGAAATACGTATTTCTAGTCTGTCATTCTATGAATTTTGTCCCAATCAATCTGCTCGAATAACTCACTTTTAAACTCTTCTAATTCATCTGCCTTTTCGCACTGTTCACAATAATCATCCACATCATCGAAGTAGTTTTCGTCTATTTCCATGTACCAATCTTCCCATTCAGACTCATCTTCATTCCACATCTGGATGCCACCTGTGTTACAATAATTAGGCTTAATTCTGTTCTGCAACTGAAATGCATCATAAGCAGCCAATAAATCCATTACCTTTCTGCCTTCTTCTACTGTATCAACTGGAATGTAAAATGATCCTCCATCTGCTCCTACTTGTGGAATCCACCATACTCTTAATTTACTCATGTTTTATACCTTCCTTTCCAATGAAATGTTGCTTTCTAACATCCTCAATTTCTCTCACAATTTCATCACCACTAACAGTGGTATATTTTGCTTTAAACAACCACATAATATTTTTACATCCTCCTTGTCCAGTGAATCGTTATTAATTCAATTCTATCTCCGTACATTGCTTTTACACGTGAAATATATTTTTCGCATTCTGCCTTGTTTGTAAATGGTAAATTTACACAATCGCATAAATAACCATTGTTCATATAGTATACTTTTCTGCCGTCATATTTCTCTTTAAATTTTATCTTTAAGTACCACCATTTCTGCATATGACACACTCACTTTCCATATTATTTATTGTATTCAAGATCAGCTCAGGACAATCATCACGTGAACTGCTCGGTGTTTACAAGCGTTAGGTTCGGCTAGTTCCTAGCCTACCATGTATCTTTGAGGGTTTACGCAGATTTTAATATGCGTAGACCTTCATTTTTTATATTGATAGCTACATTGTAATCCCTGTTTATCGTAGGACTACAATCGCATCTATATTCTTATGAAACACGTATTTACTCTGATAATATTTCCGTTACTGTAGCATCAGAATCATAACATTCTTCTGGTGCATTCTCTTTACCCTCTGAAATATCGTTGATAAGTTTCTCTTCAGCTTTTTTTTTGAGTTTGCCTCTACCTCATAATATCCTTCATAACATTCATAATATCTAACTCTGTATTTTGCCATTTTTATTCCTCCAATCTTCCAATGAAATTTTTAAATTTTCATTCTCCTGAAAATTCTATTAATATATCTGATCACTTAACAAGATATGTATTTCCGTTGTATCTGACATCAACCCAACCACCTTGTTTCTTAAAATCTCTGAGTTGCTTTTCAAGACTCGTCATTTTGTATCACTCCAATCCTTGTAAATCTTCTATAGTTTCAAATTCTACCTTTCTATCACCTACTATTCCAAGACAATGATCATTCTAATCAATTATTCCTTCAGATTTAAAACTATAAAAGTCTTTTCCCCCTATGATAATATGATCCATTACAGGAATTCCAATAAGCTTTCCTGCTTCTACTAATTTTTTTGTTGTAGATACATCACTTTCACTAGGGAAAGTATCTTTTGATGGATGATTATGAAAAACTATAATCCCGGTTGCTCCAATGAGTAATGCACGTAAAAAAACTTCACGACTATTCATCGTACTATAGTTTGCAGTTCCTTTTGAAATAAGAAAAATTCCTATAGGGAAACGCTGATTAATTAGCTTTGTTTTCAGCATTATCCCAGTTTGTCAAGTTTTTATAAAAACCAAGAGGATTTTTTCCTCATATACCTGTTATATCCTCTTGCTATTTATCCTTTTTTGAGGATATTTCCCCAAAATGGACACAGTTATACTGTGCACCCAACAAAGTCTTTTGTTCTGCCAGCTCTGCTACACATTAACAGATTTGCACTGGCAAACAACATATGGAATCGATGCATGTTTTTTGCGATTCCACGATATACAACTTTTGAGTATCCCATCTGTTTCTTTACAATGAGAAATGGATGCTCGACTTTACAGCGAACTGCGGACTTTTCATGTTCCATTTTTTTGTCCCAGTTAAGACCTTTAAAATCATCTGCCATTTTGAGGCTGGAAGGACGCTTATTTATTCGGAATTCAATCCTTGATTTCTTCTCGTCATCCTTAATTGCGGGTTGATTAACAGCTCCAAGATAACCGGAGTCACCATATACAACCTCATCATCTTCTCTGATAAGATTTGCAGTTTCTGAAACATCATGCATATTTGCAGATGTACCGGTTATTGTATGAACATACCCACTGCCTGCATCAACACCGGCATGTACCTTCATTCCGAAGTACCATTCATTGCCCTTCTTTGTCTGATGCATTTCAGGATCACGCTTGCCATTCTGGTTTTTAGTGGATTTAGGTGCTGCTATAAGGCTGGCGTCAACAATAGTGCCACCATGCATCATAAGGCCTGCTTTGTCGAGACGATTGTTGACATCAGCAAAAATCTTCTCACCAAGTTTATTTGCTTCAAGCATATGTCTGAACTTAAGCAATGTAGTTGCATCCGGTACTTGTTGTTCATTGAAATCTATATGCATAAATGAACGCATGGCGTAACTGTCGTAGATAGAATCCTCGATTCCTTCATCGGACAGATTAAACCAAATCTGCATGAGATACATGCGAAGCATGGTTTCAATACCAATAGGTTTGCGACCGCGCTTGTTAGCGAAATAATATGGGCGAATCATTTCTACCCAATATGACCATGGGATGATTTCTTCCATGGCATCAAGAAATTCCTCACGCTTGGTTTTCTTCTTGCGGTTGGAGTATTCCATGTCGGAAAATGTTAGTTGATTCATAGGTATACGACCTTTCAGTTGATACCTATATTATATCAAAAATCACAAGGAGATGCATGAATTAATCAGCGTTTCCATAGGTTTATTTTTAGTATTTAAGGCAATCATATATCCATATTCTTCTGCCATTTCATTTAAATGCGTAACTTTATTTATTAATGTTGCTGCATCACTTGGATTGCTTATATTTTCAATGGCGTAATTCATTGCTCGTTCTTTAACAAGCATAACGGTATCATCATTGGAAATTCTTGTATCATAAAATGTTATTCTCATTGTGTCTCCTATTTTCATATAAATAGAAGGGTGCAAACTAAATTTGCATCCTTCTATTTAATGTTTTATAACAATTTTTATTTCTCACTGTAAAAGATATCGTTCACCTCACAGTATTCTTTTACCATTTCCCAGTCCTCCGGTAGAAACGAAATAACTATTCTATCGTTGGTATCACCTACTGTAACATTAGAAACTGCATTTGATGTAGATTCAGCAGTTACATCGTTCTTGATTACTGCCTCGTCTTCGACATTTTTGCATTCAGCTTCGCTTCTGGCAATCGATTTTGCTGCAGTTTTCTTGTGTTCAGCCTCAACTTTAGCAGCCACTTCTTTCATACGGGCTTCCTCACGCGCCTTTGCTTCAGCTTCAGCTTTTTTTCGTTCTTCTTCAATCTTGGCAGCTGCTTCCGCTTCTACTCTTCTGCGTTCCGCCTTAATTTTGGCAGTCGCTTCCTCTCTGTATTTTTTTATGGCTTTTATTTCTGATTGTATTTTGGAAATTTCTTTCATAATTACCTTCTTTCTTCCAATTTATTGGATAGTATATCTTATTTATCACAATGTCCGTATAAAGGGCATCTGTTGCCTCCGCATGTCCAACCAGAAATCATTCTAGGACCATTTATGAGTCTTATTTCTCGTTGATATGATTCCTTTTCACAAAGCATAGCTTTTTTTTGGGACGTCCATCTCTAAAAAATAGATCTGGTCTTTGCTTTCTATAGCTAATTTCATCGTTATTCATCGAAATCCTCCGTTAAAACATCACATCAGGAGGGAATTTGCGGCTATCCTGTATGGATCAGCCGGTTCCCACTATAATTATTTTTCAACTATAATAAACCCGGCGTTTTTAATTCTTCTATAAAACTCTTTCCTTACTATTGCACATGCACATGAGCAGGTTATAGAATTTTGGAGCAGCTTTTTTTACTTTATCCAAATCTTGTATAATTTCCATTGCATCACAAATGTCTTCTGAATCAAGATATCCTGTTTCAAGTAACCAATCAGTAAAATCAGATGCAATATCAAAGCCTAAGTGGCAAAACCCATATTCATCTGACAACCAGTCAGAGATCTCGTCTTCATCTGTTATACTGTTTGGAATCACTACTTCTTTTGGCAAGATATCCAATAATTCACTATTGCCATCTGTATCCCACTTAATATTTTTTGCTATCATTTTATTCTCTCCTTTTAATCATTTAATTAATGCAAAAAATTTCTATGTTGCCATGTTGTTTAACTGTAAATGACCGTATGTCTCAAGCTGGCTTGGCATGTTTTTTCGTTTGAGCCAGGACCGTGGTTGCATCTTTTATTTGTGCCGTTTTTGGTACAATTTTTATGTTTATACCATTATTTTGAGCACATCCAAAATAATAAAAATCGACATGAAAATAATCTATCATGCCGTCGCAGTCGCTGTAATTGTAAGATTTTACAAAATCATCAACATCTTTTACGACTGCATCTGTCACTTCATTCATAATTTTAAAAAAATTGCCGTGTTCTTCGGTGATACGGTTATATTCGGCTTCAAATTCTGAATCATTCCAACAATCTAAAGACCAGTAGCCGTTGCGGTTTGCTTTTCTAAAAAATTCATTTTTGTCGTCCTCAGTCAGTTCGTCGGCTTTCTTGTAAACCTCGATCGGACTTTCTTTTAGTTCCACATGCAATTCCTGACACATGGAAGCGTAAGAAGTGCGGACACTAAACTTATAAGTCGGATATTTTTCTTTTACATATGCCCTAACGATTTGAGCAACTTCTTTGAGACTTCTGCTCCAACTGTGGTTGTCACCTTCCCAGCCAAAGGAAGTATAAAAATAGCTACGTGTACTTTGGGCTGTTTCTGCCTTTTCTTCCTCGTTTAATGTGTTGTCTTTTGCTGCGCGATCTTTCCAAATCTTAAACATTACATCGTATTCTGCGTTAATTTCCTGCATCTTTGCAAGATCACCACCGTTGTCCGGATGATTTGTTTTTAATAGTTCTTTATAAATTTTTTTTAATTCATTGTAGTTTTGTACGTTTTTAAAATATTTGCTCATATTGATATCCTCCGTAATTTTTTCTGTATATAATCACGTTATTTTGCAACGTGGAATTTAGATTTAAAATGCTTCAATCTATGATAAAGCCCTATAAAAGAGCATAAAAAAAGATCGCTTAAAAGCGATCATATTATAAAAAGCTATGTAAAATGTACAAAGCTTTTTTCGATTTATTTTTTAATTTTTTAATATATTAATATTATCATACATATTGAATATTTGCAATATATTCAGGTTGACTTTTCCATGATTTACCAATAATAAAGTCATTTTTCTAAACATGTGGTTGCTATGTTTTATGTTTTGTGATATACTATGTGCATGGAAGAAAATATCATATATTACCGGACTTCCACATGCAATATTAAATACCATGTGGTTTGGTCTGTAAAACACAGACACAAGATTCTTGATAAAGAAGTGGAGATGTATCTCAACGAACTGGTACAGCAAATTGCTAATGAAAAAGGATTTATAATTCAGTTTTTTGAATGTGTGGACTCTGATTACTGTAATTGTTTCATAACTGCTCCTCCAAAATTATCTATAACAATGATTGTCAAATATCTAAAGGGCATTACCGGGCGTAAGCTTTTGGAACAGTTTCCAGAAATACGTGACCGACTTTGGCATGGGGAATTGTGGAACCATTCCTATTACTGCGAGACAATTGGTGCTGTTTCGGAAGAGAACATCAAACAGTACATTGAACATCAGAGTAAATCTTATTAGAAAAAGGTTATCATGCTGTTGTTTCACAAAGATTTCGGGAAACGAGAACGATTTGGAGGATATTATCTATGGAAAAAAGTAAAAAAAATTATATAGAAAAAATAATGGCTGCAAAGGCAATGGAAAATATGACTGGAAGAAAAGAAAAATTGTCGGAATTTGAACGAAAAAAAGCTCAAAAGGAGCTTCAGAAATTAAGTGAATTATTAAAATAAATGGAGGTCTTTTATGTTTTCCCGAAAACCGATTTTAATGGAATATGACTTTAAAATTGAAGATATCAAGGATACATATTATTTCTTAAATATCGTGAATTTAGGAAATGAAAAATGTTATAGTTTCAGATGTCCTAATAAAAATTGTGGCAGGCCAGTAAAAATTGGATTTCAAAAATGCCCTTTCTGTACTACACGATTAAAATGGAAATATCCATTTAAAATTAGTAGTTTAAAACCAAACAATACAGATAAATAATTTTATATAACACAAAACGCTGAACTCAGAAGCGCGCACGGTGACGAGAAGTGCCAGCGTGGAATCGAGTCCGCCGGAAATTCCAATCACTGCTGACTTGCAGTGTATATGCTCTAAACGTTTTTTCAGTCCCATCGACTGGATTGATAAGATCTGTTCCGCTAATTTTGAGATGAGCCGTTATATTCGGCTCTTTCTCTTTTTTTCAAAATTTTTCAATAACTTTTTTTCGGGATTGATTAACGCTTTAGTGTCTGTGTTTGTGCCGGAAGATGGCTATTTCAAAGACTATTTTGACCGCCTAAATGTTTATACTTAAGAAGATACCGTTTTTAGGTATTCAGTGAATTATCGGGTGCAAAATGCCGACGGTGTCGGCTTGCACCCGATAATTCTATAACGGACTTTCGTTTTCTAATGGTTATTTCCCTCGGCGTAGTATTATATTTTTTAGCTGTTTAAATTCGGGGAAATAACCGGAATTTTGCACAAAAAGTACATGTTATATTTGCACAATATTCTCCCTCTAGCGGTGCATTACTTGCTTGACATTCTCCCTCTAGCGGTATATAATAAATATATCAAAAGAAAGAGAGGAAAGCTATATGGGATATTTAACGAGTGCAGATTATGAAAGTTGTTTGAAAGTTTTGGAGTCAATTAAGAAAATTTATATTGACTGGGTTCCGGATAATGTAAAATGTTTAGAAGACGCTTATTCTTTGGTAACCTTTGAATATAGCCGTGATACAGACCAAGAAGTACATTCACAAGTGACTTTGGAAATGGAAACTGGTAGAGATATTCCGCTTACTGAATGGGCGTTTAAAAATGGAATTGACGCGTCTTATGCACGCGCTAAGGCTCGGCGTGGTGGGTATCTTACTGCAAAAAAAATCGGGCGTGACTGGTTTATCAGTGAACTGGAAGAAAATAAAGATAAACGACGTAAATAATTTAAAGGGGTGCCGGTATTTCCGGTTTCCCCTGTCGAATTTCCATGTATTCTGTCTTTCATGTTGATTACATCTCTTTCAATCTTAGAATCATTTCGTACAAATTTGCTTCAGAAATCACTGCGATTCCAAGTTCAGTTGCTTTTGTTAGTTTGCTGCCGGCATTTTCCCCAGCCAGAACAAAATCTGTTTTTTTCGACACAGATCCGGACACTTTTCCACCGTATTTCTCCACCAGTTCCGCCGCCTCTTTTCTTCCAAGCGTCGGCAGTGTACCTGTAATAACAACTGTTTTCCCACTGATTGGTGAAAAAATCGTCTCAGTCTCTTCCGCTTCCATATTTACACCCAACGACTTCAAACGGGCAATCATATCTTTATTCTTTTCATCATGGAAGAAACGGAAAATGCAGTCTGCACTAACTTCCCCAACGTCGTCCACCTCCATCAAGGCATCCCTGTCAGCATCCTCTAAATCGAGGATTGAGGAAAAACGTTTCATGATCGTCTTTGCGGCAGCCTTTCCAACATTTGGAATACCAAATCCGGTCAGAAGCATGTATGCATCATTTTCTTTCGCCTTTTCAATCGTATCTAAAAGCTTGTCTGTATTTTTTTCTTTCCCGATAATTCCCTGCTCAATCAGCTCTTCCCTGTGATCTTTCAGCTCAAATATATCGGCAATATCCTTAATATACCCCAAATGCACGAGTTCTTCAATATAAACCGTACCAAACCCTTTGATATCCATGGCATCCCTGCCAACAAAGTTAATGATATGGCGCTCTAACTGCGCCGGACAGTTTGGCGATGTACACTTGATATCCGCAGTATCTTTTTCACGTTCTGCCTTTGCACCACAGACCGGGCAGACATCCGGGATTGCAAAATGTTTCCAGCCCTCCGGCCTTTTTTCTTTACGGACCTCTTTCACTTTCGGGATGATCTCTCCGGATTTGTAAACCACGATCGTATCGCCAATGCCGACATCTAAATCATCAATGAAATCCTGATTGTGCAGTGTTGCCCTTGAAACAGACGTTCCACACAGGCGCACCGGCTCAAACACGGCAGTCGGTGTGATCCTTCCGGTCCTTCCAACGGAAAGTTCAATATCAAGCAACTTCGTTTCCTTTTCTTCCGGCGGATATTTGTATGCGATCGCCCATTTCGGGACCTTCGATGTATTTCCGAGCAGTTCCCTGTCCGAATAGCGGTTGATCTTAATGACCGCGCCGTCAATATCATAACCAAGGTTTCCACGGTTTTCTCCGATCGCCGTGATCGCATCCCAGACTTCGTCTGCCGTTTTACATACTTTGTAATCTTCGATGATCGGGATGCCCTGTGCTTTCAAATATTCATAACATTCAGTATGTGTTTGAAACGTTCGCCCAGTAGATTGCTGCAGATTAAAAATAAACATGGATAGTTTTCTTTCTTTTGTAATGGAAGAATCAATCTGACGCAATGTACCTGCAGCACAATTCCTTGGATTGGCAAAAATCTTCTTACCAAGCAGTTCCTGACGTTCATTAACTCTGTCAAAGTCTTCATTTTTCATATAAACCTCTCCACGAATTTCCAGGTATTCCGGTGCATCGGACAGATGTTGTTTTACATCCGAAATAACTTTCGCATTTACAGTCACATCTTCGCCAAATTCAATGCCATCGCCTCTGGTTTCAGCCAATACCAATTTGCCATTGGTGTAACGCAATGTCATGGACAGTCCGTCAATCTTATATTCGACCACAAATTCAGGATCATCAAGCTGCTCTTTCATCTGCTCTACAAAATCAACGACCTCTTCCTTTGAGAAAACATCCTGAAGACTGAGCATCGGCACGTTGTGATGCACTAAGACTCCGGCGGTCCGCTTTGCTGTGCCGCCGACATGCTGTGTCGGAGAATCTTTTGTTATCCAATCAGGATGTTCTTTTTCCATTGCTTTTAGATGTATCATCAACTGATCATATTCATAATCTGTAATTTCTGGATTATCGTGGTTATAATACAGATCATTGTGATGTAAGATGGTTTTTACAAGTTCTAAATATTTTTCTTTCATTTTTTTAATTTAGACGCTCTAATATTTAGAGCGTCTTTCTCCTTTCCCTTTATGTATATCCTCGTGTTTTTCCATATTCCGAAACAAATGGTTCTTGATCATAACAATTTGCATACTGAAATATAGTTCCTTCTAATGGTTTTTCTGCCATTATATAAAAAATTCCTATTGTAAACCCGTTCTTTTTGGCAATACCTACACAGTCTGCAAACGTCACAGATTCACCACGTTCTTCTGAAACGTATTTTGTAACAATAAATCCTTTTTTTTCAATATATGTACACATATGATCATCAAGTGCAATTTGATCATCCGCGAATATACGAATGATGTCACCATATATTTCATCCGTAAGATGTATTTTTTCCATAAAATCACCTAGCCTGGTTAAATTTCATTTCCAAATTATACCTGTTGTTGAGTTACCAATCTGATTTTGTATGACACAATTTCATACTAAATTAGATGTTGCGGTTGTGATCCATTCTACTCTGCACTCCCATAAGACAGTGTCAATTTCATCTATAGATCCATGAAGCAAACCTTTTTTTAATTCTTTTCCATGTGCAGCCAGAATACTTTCTAATGTCTCTTTTAAATCAAGATTATAATTCGAGGCTTCCGTAATGTATTCAAATGCGTATACGTTCAGAAGCTGTAGAGCTTCATCTAATTTTTTTGCAAAAGAAAGCTTATATTTGCCAGATGATAATTCTGACAAAGCATTTTGATTTTTGCAAAAATTGTAATTCTTTTTTATTATTTCAAGAACCGGTTGTAATTTTTCTCTGCTTTCCAGTTCTCCATTTTCTGTGTACTGCATAGATTGTCCTTTCCTATGAAGATAGGAATTTCTGAAACATTTCCTCTCTTCCATATATTTTTACATTAATTTGTGAGTCCATTGGAAGAAACGGCTCTTCATGGAATTCTAAACATGAATAAAACTTACCTTCATGCTGTTTCCATAACAACCCGACCTCATCCTTATAAACAGTCCGGTTTTTTTTGTCTCTGCCAATATTACGCAGGAATTTCTCCTTTGGAGATTCCTGTTTCTTCCTTCTTAAAATATTTTCTACCTCCTGCTTGCTTGAATTTTTAAGTTTTTTCACATCATACTGCGGATCTAAATCCAAAATCCGCCTGCAAATCAATTTTTTGTAATCCATAAGGACCTCCTATATGTAATCGCTGAATCAGCGTTATTTAGATTAAAAATCTATGTGAAAACCTAAAAAGGCATAAAAAAAGGATCAGCAACTGATCCTATAATAAAAAGCCCATACACAATAGTGCACAGGCTTAATGACTTTTTTATTTAGATTTTTAATATATGTATTATAACATGTATTGTTTTATTATTCAATATGAAATTTTTTTTCTGTTTGTGAAGCCTCACACGACTAAAGGAGTGTGCGGCGGATAATCATCAAGTGTGTTGTCACCCATCTTTTTGCACTGATTTTTCCATATTTTGGATGATTAATTTCTGTAGCCCACTGAACAGGATTTCCTTCTTCATCGTCACATTCATGAACAATATTCCAAGTTAATTTTGACATTTTTACACCTCCGTGTTGAAAATCTTCGTTTGAAAATTCTGTTTTTGATCTATTCATCGTCCTCTAAATAGTCATTAAAAATTATATTCTACATCGTCAATTATTACAGTATCAGATTTCATTTCAACGATTTCATAATCATTAAATTCAAACCCATCTGTAGATGCTAATTTATCTCGCATTGCATTTGCTTTTTCTTTATTTGTTGCAATGCCAACAACCATAGGTTCAATATCATCATTTAATAACTAAATTAAATATACTTTATTCATATAAATGTCCTTTCTTCTGTTGAAATTTCCGATTCATAGGTTTATCTTATCCTTGCATAAGTTGTAAATAATACCTCGCAATTCTTCGATCTCTGTTTCTGAGAGATATTCGTTTCTATCGGATTCTGGAATGTCATAGATGCTGCAAGTATCATCATCTTCAAACCAAATTTCAAAGATATGATGCCACATTCCATTATCACAATTATATTCGCAATGGATAAAATACGGATTGTCATCTTTATCGGTCAACTCTCCATCACCAATATCCAATGCAAAGGAAGTATCATCATTCCAATATGAATGACACTTGAATTTTCTTCCATTGCCCCAATCTATTTCATCAAGGACGGTTTCGGTTTTTACATATTTCATTTCAATCATTCCTTTCCTAGTAAATCATCGTTTCATTACTTTCCAATTATCAATATTACTATCATCAAAAAATTGATGCACTTCATATTCTGTTATTGGCGTAATTCCATAAACACCATCATAACCAAGTCTTTTTAAATCATCTTTAATAAACTCCTCGGCTTCTTCAAAAGTCGGTTCATGTTCTGCTTTTATAGCAATACTATATTCCGCATCTACCAATCCTCTGCATATTTCACAACCATATTCTTTATTTTCTTTTGCCTTGACACCACAATCTAATTCATAAAATTTGTAATTACTCATATAATCTACCTCCATTCTTCACAGTAAATCCTCATTTCATATTATTCTCAAATTCTTTTAACCTCTCTTTTGAACCACCAAATTCATAACATTTGCATGGTTCATTATCGACAGATACATCTTTCCCGTATTTCTTCCCAAAACATCTGCCAAGCCATTCTTTTCTACATAGCTGGCAGTTATGCATATTCATTTCATGTGTTATGTGCAAATGATTCATCTCCTTCTTAAAATTGTGTTCTAATAGTTACTTTTAAGACATTATCAACAACATTCCACTCTCTGACTGTATAATAACCAAATTGTCTTATAGCTTCATTTGCGTTATTAAATCTATGAGTATCAAAACTATGCATGTCATAAATTTTAATATGATTATCTCCTTTGAAATTTTCTAATAATTCTTTTACTTTCATACGTTTGTCCTTTCCAAAGAAACTCTTGTTTGATCTACACTTATTTTGTGTTTGCACACATACAAAGTGCAAATAATCCGGCTTCCTTTTTCAATGCAATATAAAAGGAAGTCCTAATTAAAAGGCTTCCTTAGTATATTCTCTATTTATTTTGTATTTATTTGTACTCAATATACTCATCATCTGTTTCCTTAAATTCATTGATGAGTTTAAGAAGTTCTTCTTCTGTTACTGTTTCAAAATCTCCACAACTATAGCCGGAATCATAACAACAGTCATCACCCTCATAATGTTCATTGAAACTGCCGCATACAGGGCAATATTCAAAGTCTGCTGTAGTTCCATAAGAAACTTCCCAGTTTCCATCATCAAGCCTGTTATAGTCTTTCCAGAAACCATAACAACCACCATTACTTGATTTTTCTGCTTCATAACTTGTATAGTCACAGAATCTTACTCTCTTAATTCCATCTAAAGTTTTTTTCATAGTATTCCTCCTTCAATTTTTTATTATAACATACTTTAGTCTAAATTTAAATTATGTTCCTCAGTCATACAAGAAATCTGGAAACAGACAGGCACACGAAACAAACTAGATGTAGACCATTCACGGTCACGTCCATTGCCGAGCACGGTGCACGCATCCTCCGAACTTCCGTTCTTGACAGAAGCCAACCAGTAACATCTCGTATCTCCATCCTCATCTACTCGGATTCTGTTTCTTGCTTCCTTGTAAAAATCAAGCTGCTTATACAGTCCCTTGTCTCCGTAGCAGTTATATTCGTCAAACATTTCTGACGCAGTCGGTAAGAACAGCTTTGTTGTGTATGTACTGCAGTTGCCGTTTCTGTCTTTCCATTTTCGATCGACATCACGGATAATTGCCTGTAAATCCTTCGGTAACAAATTCCATATTGTAGTATCTATATATCCTCTGATGTAGGAATCAGGATATCCACCCTTGTTGGAATCATTTTCGTTCCACTCTACTTCGTCACCAATGAAATTTTTTGTTTCAAATCGCACATACTGATCTGTTACATCTGTAACCACAAACTTCGCAGATGTTCCATTTGTGAGGTTGCAGCTAACGATTGTTCCTATATCCGTCCGTAAAATTCCTTTTTTCATTTTATCTGTGATCTCCTGCCAGTTCATATGGTGGCGGATTTTTCTAGTCATCAAAAGTTCACAATTCCCTGGCTCCTTTGTGTTATATTTATTCATGTTTTTTCCTTTCACCAAAATGGGCTGTAATACTAAACAATTAGTACAACAACCCATTTAATTATATTTTTCACAATATTTGTACTACATGATACCTGCATTTTCAAAATTATCCTTGGCAGTCAAATAGTCAAAGATAATTTTGATGTCTCGAATATCCATATCCTGAAGCATTACAAATGCTTCAAAAACGGCATCATTAGATATCATTGCTTTAATTAAGCCTATTTCATTGGCAGTCAGATATCTGATATCTAAAGAGAAATCTCCTGTATTTCTCATATAAGTAGCTATTTCTAAAATTTTTTTTGGTGTCTTTTTCATTAGTTTTTCCTCCGTTCAATATGCTTTTTCATAATTTTAATTGAATTTTATTTTTCACTGTAAAAGATACCGTTCACCTCACAGTAGTCTTTTACCATTTCCCAGTCCTCCGGGAGAAACGAAACAACTATTCTGTTGTTTGCCTTTTCTGAATTTTCCGAAAGATCCGGATTGGTATTACCTGCCATAACATTGGTAACTGCACTTGATGTAGACTCAGTAGTTACTTTGTTTTGGATCGCTGTCTTGTCTTCGACTATTTTGCATTCAGCTTCGCTTCTGGCAATCGGTTTTACTGCAGCTTTCTTGTTTTCAGCTTCAATTTTAGCAGCCAATTCTTTCATACGGGCTTCCTCACGCGCTTTTGCTTCAGCCTCAGTTTTTTTTCTTTCAGCTTCGATTTTGGCAGCCGCTTCAGCTTCTACTCTTTTTCTTTCAGCTTCAATCTTAGCAGCCGCTTCCTCAGCAGCTTTTTTTCTTTCAGCTTCGATTTTGGCAGCCGCTTCAGCTTTGATACGTGCTTTTTCCGCTTCAATGCGGGCTTCCTCACGCGCCTTTGCTTCTGCTCTTGCAGCCATTTCGCTTGTAATGTAAGCCATAGCTTTTACAGCGTCCAAATTTTCATTGAACATTTCAAGTGCTTTTTTTCGGATATCATCATCGGCTTGTATCATCTGCAATGTACTAAGCCCCTGCACATATGATTCGCACGCCTTTTTAATACTCTCTTTGATTGACTTCATAGAAGAAGCTGTATTCTCCCATGTTGTATCATAGATCAAGCCATAGAGAGCATCTGCAAATTCTCCCACGCCACATTCCTGCGCAATAGAATCATATTCCTCGCGGATTTTCCCTCTTTTTTCTGTCTTACGCTCTGCATCAAGCCCCAAATAACGACCGTTAAGGTCGTCATATGTTTCTTCTGCCATTTTAATTGTTTCGTTTGCGTTCTTTTCAAAATCTGCAAACGGTTTTAATAGTTCCTTCTTTACGGACGTTTTTGCCTTTGTTGTTGCGTCCTTAAATTTATTGACAGCGGCTTTGGCAGAACGGATCATTGCCATCTGATCCTCTCTTGTGCCAACATATTCTGTAGAAAGCAATTCTGCTTTCTTAGAAGCCATTGCTGCTTTTAATTCTACAATGTTGCTCACTACTTTTCCGTCTTTTACCGATACAGAAAAACCAGCTAAGGTACTTGAAAGGTCTACAGGTGCTACAGTTGTTGTGTTTGTTAATGTTGTCATAATATTTTCTCCTTTTAAATAAATAGTTTGTATTTTTATTTTCATATATGGAATCACGTCGCAGATCTGCAACGTGTTATTTAGATTAAAAAATAGAAAAATCTATGATAAAACCCAAAATAGGGTATAAAAAAAGACCGCAAACGCGATCTGGTTAAAAAGCCATTTACAAAATATAAGGCTTCGATTTGTTTTTTGAAATTTTATTTATGAATAAATAATAACATATTATTACAGAGATTTCAACATATTTTTGAAAAAAATATCCGTTGCACAATAGAAAACAGTAAAGAGCATTTTCAAACACAACAATAACCTGTGCCTGAAAAATGCTCCTTCTTTATATTAACGTGCTATTTTTATAAAATTTACACACTCACAATATTTTGCGTGTTATAATTTAAAGCATCTAACACGTATTTTTTTATAAATTTACCGATTGCCTGCGTTACTCCATTCCCAATCTGTTGTTGCTTACTGTTCAAAGTTTTTCCAAGAATTTTGAATTTCTTATCCAGTCCCATCAATGCTGCAGCCTCGGACACGTTAAGTATCCTGTTTCCCTCCGGTGGCATCATACAGATTTTTCTCCAATTTACAATAGTTGGAGCAACTTCGTTCCACGATAAGCGTCTGAAACGATCACTGTGCGTATCAGCACCAAAAGAATGGATTTCCGGAGGAATATCTTTCCAGTTTCCACCAGGTTTCACATAGGACATAGCAGCTTCTGTTTCCTTCCTTGGAGCAGATACGTCAGTATAATTAAACCATGTAGCATCTACATCTTTCAATGCATCATGTACTGTCTTAACGGTTGCAAACTTTGCATCGGGAAGTTCTATTTTTCCAATCCTTGAGCCAATGACAATCGCACGCTTCCTTGACGTATAACCACCAACACTGCAGTCTGTAACAGTATTGCATGTGATCTCATACTCAGACAGATTTTCCAATACTTTGTTAATATATAAACCATGTTCCTTTGTATAAAATTGCGGAACATTTTCAATAACAAATACCTTTGGTTTCTTGTCTTTTACAATGCGGATATAGTCATCAATCAGCAAACGTTTCTTTGCTGCAGTCTCTTTGTCGATGTCCCTGCGATTTGCATTTGAATATCCCTGGCAGCACGGACCACCGATTATAAGATCTGTATTTGGTATCGTTTCAGAATCTACTGTCCGGATGTCCTGACATACAATATGATCTCCAATATTTTCTCTGTATGTATCACATGCATCCGGATCAAAGTCTACCGCATATACGAATTTAAACTGCGGATCCATAAAACTGTAATCTAAAAGCCCGGCTCCGGAAAATAATGACGCAACATTATATACCGCTTTAATCTCATTCTTCTTTTGCTTAATGCTCTTTTTATAATAGGAAGGAACTGTTCTACACAGGCTTTCAAAATATTCGTCGTTAGCAAGAGTCGGTCTTCCAAAATCCCATTCTGCTCCGGCAGCTTTGCAAATGACAATTTCTCCTGTTTTGCGTCCAACCAGTTCTTCAATGCTGACAATATGATTCCTTTGAATGATATGTCGTTGCTTTTTGAATGTATGGACAACAATTTTATTTTCAAGAACCTCAACCTGCATATAATCTGCAGCCTGACATAACTCCCGAACTTCTTTAGAGCGTATGTCGTACAGTGGTTTATATGTTTTTCCACATTTTTTTCTGCTGACGGTTCCTTTTCCATTCTTATCCGGAGAAATAATAATATCCCGTGAAGTTGTATTAATGTAATAGTTAAAATGCGAACCTATTTCAACCGTATCTTTTTCAAGTGAAAAAGTAAGTCCACGCAATGATTTTTTTAATGTTTTCATATGTTTCCCTTCTATGTAAAAGGAGCTGTACGCAAACTGCGACAACTCCCTCTCATTACAAATTATTTTTGATATTTTCGTGAATCATAACCAGCCAGTTATGCTCATCATCTTTTGACATTTCAGGATCGAGTCCGTAAAGACTTTCTCTGTATCCATTACTTGATACAATTCGAAGTATAACAGATGGTTGACCGTGCTTGATATCTTTGACTGGAATAAATTCGATTTCCTTTACGATATTGCCTTCATTTGAAAATATTTCAATGCAATATCCACAAAGGATATCATCCAATCTTACATACCCTTCCTGGTTCTTAAAATATCCATCTGTGTCAAATACAGTCCATCTGGCATTTGAAAGCATATTACAGATGGATTTTACGGTAAACAATAAAGTATCCCGCGTATATGTTATTAGATTTTCATTTAATTTTTCTGACATTTGCATGCCTCACTTTCTGTTACTTCTTTATACTCATTCAGCACGTAGTATGTTTTTTCTTTTGTTGCGTTATTGAGCACACATACTTTTTCACAGGTGCCCTGAAACATGCCTTTTACACGTTCCATGATTTTTGTTTTATCATGGATCTCATAACCACAACGGTTCTTGCAACGTTTGCCATTTGAATCCAGAGGAATCAAATCATACCCGGACCATGTGAAATCGTCCAGATTTTTTTCAACGAATCTGTTTAAAATAATTACAAAATCCGCTTCAAGGGCAGCCATTTGGTGCATTGCTTCGTCCGTTTCGAGCAGTGTTTTGAATGTTCCAAGTGAAATCACTTTACTTTCTCCGTCAAAGCAACCTGTAATCGCCACATCCAGGTATATTCCTTCGTTTCTTCCCCAATCCAATTTGAATAAAGAATCAAATTCATATGAATTAATCACATTTTCATTCAGACTGTCAGATAAGGCATAATCCAATATATCTGGCAACTTGTTTGATTCTTTAAGAATTCTTACGATTTCATTGAACAATTCTTTATTTGTAAATGGTTTCTTTCTCATATTATTCCAATCTACGCCCCAGCGGGCGTATCCTGTTGACCATTACAGGTACAGGGCAGCCCGTAGGCAAGATTTATAGATTAATCCTATTAACTGTGATATTCTACTTTTACAAGCCACTGCACAGTCGATTTGGCTTTACTTTTTTTCTCTAAAAGCCGTTCTTCTTTACCGATATCCAAGGCTAATTTATAGATTTTATCTTCTACAGACTTTATGGACGCTAATTTTGATTCAGGTCTAAGATCCGCTTTACATAAAGGACAATAATTGGATTTCATGTAACGTAAACTCAGTTTTGAACCACATTTTTTGCATCCAACATACTGTGACTTTGCATTCGCAAAATGGAATCCGTTTAACTCATCTAAACGTGCCTTGGCTTTTTCAAGCCTGTTTTTCATATCCGTCATCTTTTTTGAAGATAACTCTGGATATGTTCGATATTTTACGGCAAGCTGATCATACCATCCACTATCATGTTGAGTGATAAATTCCTCTGCTTCTTCATAATTGTCGCAGATATGATCATACCATTGGATATCTTTATCTAATCCGCTTGCACCCTCTTTTTTCCCGGCACATGCAGCGGCACTATCCCATTCTTGCTGAACAGATTTTTTATTAACGTTTTCTGGATATGTCACCTTATGAATGTTATGCATATTATTCCAATCTACGCCCCAGTGGGCGTATCCTGTTGACCACTGTCGGTTCAGGGCAGCCCGTAGGCGTATTGAAGTAAATTTTTTTAAAAATCCATGATTTTCCTGTTTTCATATCTGCTCATATCTTCACCTTTTGCTTTTCCTATGTACTTGCAATCGACTCCATACGAACATCCGTGAATCAAGGAATCACACTTATCAGCCTCTTTTGTTCCGTAATATTTACACCTGGAACAGAAGCTTTTGATATTTTCATCTATCTCCTTGTTAAAATCAAGAAGTGATTTCATAAAATTCTCGTATTCCAAAGCATCTTTTTCGGATAGCTCTTTATTTGCCACGGATGGATCTTCCAGTGTGACAATTCCTAATTTTTTTCTTATTTCTGCTCTTGTTGCCATATAACTACCTCCAAATTAGAACTATGACGGATTTCCAATAATCCGCCGTACTTCCTCCTCAGCAAATGCTTTAAATAATTTGAGCATATAGCCGCCTGGTATATCTCTCCAGTTCTGATTACGGCCAATATACATCCGATATTGCCTAAGTACCATATCATACTCAACAACAATATCCTGATTCTCATTATGCAGTGATCCGGACCCATCTTCGCACTGCATCCACATGTAATGTGGAATCGTCTCTGCAGGAATATTTTCATTTTCGTATATCATATACATTTCTCCTTCATTTCTATTTATGTACGGGAGCACATTTGTATTGCAGTTAATACATCGTGATCCCGCACATATTACATATTATTTCATGCTTAAATAGCACATAATTCCACAATCCGGAAATATTTCAGTATTCATATCTCCACGATCAGGATCAAGTTCATCCAAATATACCGGACCATTTTTGTCTTTTAGCATGGAATGCCCGACTAACCTTTCCAACTTCGCCCGACTTTCGAATACCTCTGGGAAATCTTTTCGAATCCGGTTCCAATATCCCATACCGCCCTTGATACATCCAATGCAGTTGTTATTTGGATATCCAAGGTCATACATCAAAGGTCGGGCAAATGCAAAAGTCCGCTCGAACAATCCATGTACCTCTTCTTTCGAAAGGTTCTTTGCAATGAGTGGAAATTCGTGGTTGGATTGCGGATTCGCTTCAACCATCCTTTCGGCTCTTCCTTTTTCAGCAAGATCAAATCCCCAAACATAGGTTAATTCACAATCCGTATGCTGCGCTTCCCACTCTTTTCGCACTCTTTTTTTCAGCCAGTTTGTACAAGGCGCGAATCCATTTCCCGGATTTCTAAACCCACCAAAAGCTCTTACGCAATCCTCTACGCATCTATACTGACTCGATTTCAGTACCTGAATTTTCTTTCCTATTGCTTTCTCACAATCTTTAATAAATCTGATACTGTCCTCTTGTTGGTCTGCTATATCAATGTAGATCCATTCATCTACATCTCCAGCTAAATATCCGGCCATAAAACTTGATATACCGGCACTTACCCAACATATTTTTTTTTTCATAACAACCACTTAACAGAAATAATCCTGTGTCCGTGGATAAAGGAATCTGGCTTACCACTCTGATTTCTTGCAGTCTCGTCGAATAATTACAAACCCACTACTCAATCAAACGCATTGTTCATCCTTTTTGTTCTCGCTATTAATCACACCGTTAGCGGTCAACCTTGGTCTACCAAGGCTTCTGTCATTACTCCTTTCTTTGAACTAAATCAGTTTTTTTATTAACCATCTTCGGATTTAATATTGATTCCAAAGCATTAACAAACGGTAACACTTCATTGCTGCTTAAAATTCTTGAGAATCCAAAATCAACCATATGTACTTCCTCGTCATAGCCGATGAAATTCATTAAATGATCTGGCAGCAAATTTTTTAATTTGTCAAGATTTTCAGAAAATACATCCTCCGTACATTCTGCCGATATTTCGAACTCATCTCCGAAATAATCCATAATCTCAATTCCATAAAAGTTCTCGTCACAATCCGGACATACAAACGCATATGCCGGAATATCCGTTGTCAATAGCTGTTTGCCACATTTAGGGCAAACAGCATTCGTCTGATACGTTTTCATGCATCCACACTTTCTACGATCCATACATAATCGCCATCCCTGAGTAAATCACTAAAATTACTTATTTCATCTTCAGAAATAAGTAAGATATCGTGATCATTTTCACTCGCTACTCCGTTTCTTTCATAACATTTCACAAACGAAAGGAATCTTTGATATGCATTATCATATTTCTTATCATCTGTATTAATAAGGTTTCCAGTACTATCCTTTTCCCAGACATACCGCAAATTGTCATACCCGTTACAATGAGTAATTGCTTCATAAACATTGCCGTTTACGATCAATTCACTTCTATCCAGCATACATTCATTTATATCATCAGCTATCTGAATAGAATACTGTTCTGCTTCTTCCATCCAACCGATAAAATAAAAATCACCATTTTTGATGCGGATGGCAACCACTTTATCCATATCTGGTTTCATTTCAATAAATTTTTTGTCACTTAATCTCTTCATAATTTATCCTTTCGAATTTGGATTATTCCATAGATATTTCCAATATTTGATCGATTAAATCGTCAATATTAGTCCAATAATCTAAATTGCAGTCATAATCGCCATCTAATACATAACGTTCGGCAACTGCATATTTGATTGAGCCGTTCGGATCAACGATACCTCTTTCTTCCATCCTGTCCGCAGCATCATTTGCAACATATCTGCACTTGACTTGACGGTATATCTCGTCTTCTTTTTGCGCGAACACATTTACAATTTTAATCATGATGTCTTCAGCATTTCCACTCTCGCTTTCGCCGCCTCCGGATAAACAATACTGTCCACCAGGTGCTTTTGACAGTGTATACACTGTTTTTCCAACAGTGAACTGTTTTATACTTTCCTGTATAGAGTTATTTCCCAAAACAGTTATTTCCCTTTTAAAAAAACTTGCCATCCCTTCTGACTCTGCCTGGATTGCAGCCTCTTCAGTTTCTTCATCTGTTGCATTAATTGGGACGGTTACATTAACTCGTCCGTATTCCCTTGCAACAATATTTATTTCTTTATTTTTTGTTAACTTATCCATATGTTCTCTTTCCTTTCTATTAATTCGGATTGTCGTAGGAATAACCCTTTCTTTTGACGTACTGATCAAGTTTTTCAAGCATGTCATGTTCAAGCTGATCTCTCCATCCACTGTCATTCCAGTTGATAGACGTCTCACAGATATAATCATCTGATTCCCAATCATCATCCTTATCCCCGTGTTTGATACAGCAGAAATAATTTAATACTGGACGATGATTTTCCGAATCCGACATCCTTGCCACCTGATTTTCTGCGAATATGTTCAACTCAATGTCAACATATCCGATTTCAAGTACTGCGGCACCTCTTTCTGGGTCTCCATTTTCGCAAAAACTATTTAACCAGTCTGCTTTTAGTTCAGCTAACAAATATTCCGGAATATTAACAGAAAATTTGTAGTCGCTCCTTTGTTTTGCTTCTTCATAATTCATTTTCATTCCTCCATTTTCATGTATTTATTTAATATGTAATCGCTGCTGATTCAGCGTTATTTAGATTAAAGAATCTATATAAATCCCAAAAAGGGCATAAAAAAAGACCGCCCTGAAAGCGATCCTATTATAAAAAGCCATGTAAAAATACTATACACGGCTTTAAATGATTTATTTTTTTAATTTATTGACATACTTATTTTATCATAAACACAAAAAGTTTGCAATATTGCAATGCTAGATTTTGATCCTCTATAGCATATAGCAGAACAAACGTTTGATTTTTGATAAATTTTATGCTAAAATGAAGCAATGCATTTAAAGGAGTATTTCAGCCATGAATAAAAGTTTTCCTGCACAAGTATCTGCTGTGTTCGACACAACCGGATTAATTCATCCTCAATGGTGTCGTTTCCGCAATTCAGATGGAGAACTTATAAAAATAGAATCAATTATTGTAGAAAAACGCAACTCAGAGTTTGATCGAATTCATCGAAATTTTTTATGTTATACATGTATAAATGGGATCAAAAATAGATTTTGCTTATGTTATAATATTCGTGATCATTCCTGGACATTAGAACTTAGAAATAATGATAGAGATTATGAATATCTCGTATCTCATAATAGAATGGATTTTACGTAAGCTGTGATCGCATGCGAACTGCTTGCTGTTTCCTTGCGTTTTTATCTGTTCCTCATAGTCAAACAGTGCTGATTCTTTCTATTAAACCATGTTCTGTGTTTTTTTGCAGCTACTTTTTCATTGGATTTATAGGTTCATTCCCTCTGGTTGCGCATCGATGCCCGGTTATCTAATGCATCGAAAAATCACCTTGTATTAGCTGTATGAAACGCCGTGCATCCAAAACTGCACGATCCGATATGTATTATAATTCCGATGATTTTATACAAAAAGGGCCTTCATTTCGGATTCATATAACCGAAATGAAAACCTGAACTACTTAAATTTCGTAGAAAATTCGAACTACAATATCTATTAACAAACCTATCACACCTATCCCTACTAAAAAAATTGTGATTATCTTTGCTAATTTACTCATTTTTTTATATCTAATCCAAAGTGTTAGTGCTGCAACCAATCCTGTTATTAACAGTGTAATTATAATCATTGTATATGCTATTGACATATCTTATTTTTCTCCTTTTCTCTATACAAAATGCGTTTTATGCTGCGACAAATTTTCCACCTAAATACGCTAATTCATATCCTAAAAGGGTAATCCGCCGCGCACCACACCCATTGGTAATCGCTTCTTTCAGAGTCGCTTTCTCTCCAAAAATTGAAACATTCTTTTTACCTCTGGAAACAGCAACATATGGAATGTTCATATATATCATACCAACATGATAAGAAGAATAACAAGCTACAACAGCTTTAGCTTCAGATCCCTGTGACTTGTGTATGCTCATTGCATAAGCCAAAGTAAGATACTGAATATTGTCTTTGTCATAAGAAAGTTCTCTGCCATTCATGGACACGATTATGGTATACTCTTCATCGTCCCATATAATATCTGTAATGACTCCCAAATCTCCATTCGATGCCAATTCTGTGTTTCGCTTTTGATGCATTACAATATCTCCAATACGAAAATCAAGTGATCCTGCAAGAACATGTTTTTCATTTTCCTTTAACGGGTTGATCAAATCCTGCAGGCATTTGTTCATGTCATTAACACCTGCTACATGCTCAATATATGGACAGAGGCAAAAAACATTTCCTAATCCGTATTTATCTACATCTTTTACATATTGAACTGCCATGGCATTTTTTATATCTTCCATCCTGGAACATTCAATAAAATGAAAATCTTTTCCTTCTCTGATGTCCGTATTTCCTTCTTTTATTTTCTTCGCATTTATACATATTTCAGCATCTTCATCCTGCCTGTATATTTTCTGCAGCCGTATTACCGGAATTACATCACTTTCAATGATATCCCTTAACACCGCCCCCGGTCCGACACTCGGTAACTGATCAATATCACCTACAATAACAACCGTACATCCGTTTCCTATTGCATCAAAAAGAGCATGTGCAACATTTACATCTATCATTGATGATTCATCAATCAATACCAGTGAATCTGATATTTCTATTTTATCCTCTGGCATAGGATCTTCGTCATATATGTGCAGATAAGAATGGACCGTATATGCCTCTTCGCCGGTTGCCTCTGTTATTTTTCTTGCTGCTCTTCCCGTCGGAGCTAAAAAAATCCTACCATTTTTCGGGAAAAGGCTTTTATAGCATTCATTGATAAACCTGGTATCAATCGTTTTTCCTGTTCCCGGACTGCCCGTTATCACAACAATATTATTTAATAACGCTTCGACTACTGCGGTTTTCTGTATATCATCCAAAGTAATACCATAATGAATTTCTAAGGCTTTTAGATGCTTTAGCACTATTACTTCATCAATGGAAGTTTTCTTTGCTTCGTCTCTGATCCGGATTATATTTTCTGCTATATCATATTCTCTTTGAAATGCATGCTGCGAAAAAATGTACTGTTTTCCTTCCATCCGGCGTACCCGAAGCTTATGTGCCTTAATTAAAGAACATGTTTCCTCATTAATTGTATTTTTTGATACATCCGATCCAATTATGGAATATACTTCATTACCAAAATGCTGCAACTCCATAGTTGTACTTCCACGGATCTCTCCATCATATTCATTCTTTTTTAATACATACATCATACATGCTTCTGTTCTGGCAAAGGAATTCATATCAAATTTCAAATCCTTTGCTACACGGTCGGCATCAAGAAATGTTAACCCGCGAACCTGGCAAAGGATATAAGGATTTTCCTTTACTTTTTCCAAAGCAGAACTTCCAAATACCTTATAAAGTTTCGTAGACAGCTTCGGTGAAATTCCATATTTCAACAGAAACGAAACAATTTGTCTTGCTCCCTTATTTTCAATGTAAGATGATTTTATTTTTTCAAGTTTTTTCTTACTGATACCCTTAATTGAGAGCAGCTTATCCTGATCTTTTTCAATAACCTCCAATGTCTGATCACCGAACTTTTCATATATAGCCTCCGCCTTTTGTGAACCGATTCCTTTTATTACGCCGCTTGATAAGTATGCAACAATGCCGTCCTTCGTATCTGCAACACATTCGTCAAAACTTTCAACCTCAAATTGATAGCCGTATTTTTTGTCTTTTATATATTTACCCGAAAAAGCATATAAGACTCTGTCATTGTCTGGCAGCATAAATCCTCTGCAAGTTACACGCTCCTTATTTTTCCCCTCATATACTCTTACTGAAAAACCATTTTCCTGTTCCGGACAACGGTCAAATTTGTATCTTCCATATACAATATCTGCTTTCAAATCCGATGGAATATAACCGTGTCCGAATTCGTTTATAGCTACTGGTGCACTATTAAGAAATTTATTTGCCGCCTCATACTCATTATCCGGAAAACTCTTATAGACAGCGGATTTTCCCCATACAAGGTCTTTGCAACTTACCCAGTCAGCATATATCTTATTCACTTCACTATTTTCTACTGATTTTACCGCATATATCATAAAAATTACCTCTATGAACCTATTCTGAAAAATCCGGTTCATATTCCTTAATATCTCCCTGCCATATCTTCGGTGTACCATCTGCATTGGGCATGACTGTAACACCAACACCATTTTGATGGTCTATGCAAAGAAACATGACACCTGTATCTTTATCTACCCATATGTCATAGTCTCTATGATGTTCTACCCTCACCATCATTTCATCTTGTCCGCCGCTGACATTCGAAGTATTACTACAACCTATAATAAAAAAAACAGATGTTATGGTGGCTAAAATGGATAAAAAAATTTCTTTTTCATTACTTGTTTAATTCATCCTCCTTTTCATGTTTCTGTATAATTCACACTTACAATTTGGGCATGGTTTCCGTTTATGAATATCAATTTTTGAACCACATTTAGGGCACCAAAAACTTCTCGTAAATTTTCTCTCTTCAATTATGCCCTTAAAATCTCTAATATTCTTCTGCGCTTTCAAAGTACCGTATATGTAATATCCTATAAGGCAAAGGGATAATACTTCTGAACCCATTTTTAGCATTGCAAAACATAGTATGTCTGTTGATATAGCCATTTTTTTCATCTCCTTTTAAACGCGTTATTTTTACATCAGCTTATGCAAGCGGCAGATTATATTCTTTACTAACATCTGCTTCCATTTTTTCTGCATCGCCACAATAAAAACGAGTAACCATCAGGCTATATGACATTTTCACATATTCCTGCCGGCACACAATCGGTGTATAAAAGCAGTATCTTCCTTTTTTTTCAAAACTCACAAATCCTTTTTCCCGTAAACGAGCTAAAAAAGTAGAAACTGTCTGTGGCTTCCAGTCCTTTCCATATTTTTCATAAGATTTTTTACGAATCTCTTCTAATGACATTAACTCATCATTGTTCCAAATAACGGACATAACCATTTCTTCTGCATCAGATAATCTTTTCATTTTTTCTCCTTTGTTTACAAAATTAATGTATTAACTTTTTAGTATATTATACCATTTGAGACCTTTTTTGTAAATAACATACAAACATAGTATAACATATTTTTTTGCTATTATAGAATAAAATTTCAATGAAAAAATGTGAAATTATAAAATTCTTTCTTCATATTTCAGATACCTTATCTGCATATGTTATTTGTCCGTTTGTATGTACAATACGATATTTACATACATTCTTAAATGGACTGGGTTTCTGAATAAATAACATTAAGATTTTTTCAATATCATTTTCTTCATTAATTTGGGAACTATCTTCTTTCAACATAGGCAGCACATCCTTTGTTATGTCCTTTTCTGAATATATGCAGTCAAATCGATATTCTATTTTTTCTGCCCATTTTATCGCATCTTTATCCAGTAATCTTAAGCTGATCCCCTGCATACCTACATAAGATCCTGATAAAAGATCATAAACCACGGTTTCTATATAGTACGGTACATGATTTTTATCACATCCAGTAGAATCCAGGTATAGCTCGTTAATGATCTTTTTCACTAATCCTGCTAATTCTTCGTTATTTGCAGCAACGCAAGGAATATTTAACGTTTCTAAATTAATAAGTTTTCTTTCACCGTTTCTAACTGCAATGTCGTAACTTAAGCTTGACTTATAATACATTTTTTTCTCCTCCTGTTACCCGTAAATTTATCCCAATATATTCCTTTTATAGTGGATTTTACATTTGTTATTTTTCCTCCATGCTGATATAATAGTTTATATTTGTAACCTACAAACAAGTTTATATTCTTATAAGAAATATGTCAACATTTTTATTCTTATTAGAAACTTTTTAATAGAGGAAATAATGGAATTAAACACTGTAGAAATCGGAAAAAGAATAAGACACGGACGCAAGGAACTTGGACTTTCAATATCGGATATGTGTATTAAATGCGGCATAGCATCTAGCGGCTCACTTAGTAAAATTGAAAATGGCGTATGTATGCCTTCACCTGTAACTTATTTTTCTCTAGCTCAGGTATTAGGCTATAGCATGGAATATCTGCTTACGGGAGAAAAAAAATATAAAACAGAAGCAAAAGAATATATTCTTACAAAAACAGAAGAACAATTTATAAATGGTATCCGCCAATTGCCCCAGGAGGAACAATCTGAACTGTATGACATTTTAGAATTAAAACTTCGCAAGGTAAAAGGGGATGCGAAAAAAATGGGAAAATCATCCAATTTACAGGAAGAACCTAAAGAAAATTTGGTATCATAATTTTTCTGCCATGAATTTTTTCATCCATAAAACATGACATATCACTTGACACTCCCACGGTTTTAACCATTGGCTTTCTTGCTCATATCGTTTATAATATATTCCCGTGATATCATAATTAAAAACGATATGTGGCTATCATTTTTTATTATGATATTTTACATCTTTAATGATATAACCCTTGCAGATATTATTGAATGCTTTCCAGCTCCACAATATAATCATATAAATTTGAATTTTCTAGCTTCTCATTTTGATCAGGTAATTCGTCTAACGGAATATCACAAAATGGTACTTTCCTGAATACCAATCCTTTTTTATTGAAATCTGCTAAAATAATATCATGACCTGATTCGCTGAACGCTGTTAACACACTAATTTCATCTTTGATCATCCGAATTAATAACTTTGTCGAGACAGGTGTGATCATCCAGGAAATCCCTGTAATAACATCGACACATTGACACAAAAAATATTCATTTTTATTATTTCTACACACGAAGATCATTGGCACATTTTCAAATGAGAATAAAATCTTATCGAGATGCAGATCTCCATGCTGCGGAATATTAAAAAAAAACATAACTTTATATCCTCCCATAATAATCTTTGTTTTTCTCTTGTTAATTCGCTTTCCTTTCTTTTAAAATACTGGAATCACTAAGCTGCCAGATATAGGACATGTATATGTCTGGATTGGAACCTTTTCGACAACATCACAAACATCCTCTATGGTACAGTTAAAATTCCACATTAACTCGAAAAATGAAACAAACGTATCGCAATAACAAAATTTAGGTGTTCTCTCATTTCTAATTTGCTCATCCGTTACAATTTCTGGAATTTTACTATTAATTAATTCCCATGGTACTCCATCCTTAAAATAAATACCATAAGCCCCGGAAACAACAGCAACCGTTCCTATTTTCCCAAATAATAATACCTTGTCACCAATCTCTAGGTTTTCAATATTTTTATCGCTTACTATTGCATATCCCATGAATTAGTTTCTCCTTTTCCATTATTCATATAATTTCTTTAAATATTCTCTGTCGATCAGTCCAACGCCGCATTTTTCTGCCAATTCCTTTGCAGCCTTTGAAAAATGACTGTTTGTTACAACGATCGCATCATCGCAGTCATAATAAGACTTTCCTGATGCAACTTCTTGTACGGCTTTTATTCCAACTATATTTTGATAACGTTTCGCCTGTACAGCTGTTTTAACTCCATTTTTTTTGATAATAAGATCAACCCCATAATCATGACCTTTCTCTCCCACGATTTTGCACTTGTATCCATTTTTCTCATATAATGCCTGCAGATATTCTTCAAATTCATGCCCTTCCATACTGTCGATTTTGGATATCGGACTTCTCAAATATCTTTTCTTCCTCATCCTTTTCCAAAATAGCTTCATAACTGGTGGCAGCAAAAAACATAATACCAATGCAGCTATAAATGCATAAATGGCCATCTGTGCATCGTTACTTTTCTTGAAAACATATCCAGCTGCAATCAAGCATAAAATTATTTTCACTCGCATTCATTAACACTCCCTTCTTCTTTTTTGTATAATTGTATGATCCCTTCATACATATTTTCGTTGATCATCCATACCGCATATTTTTTTATGCAGTTGTATAGGTTAGGCATTGCAATAACAAGATCCATATAGCGGTTATTACCTGACTGTGCAGTTCCAATCAGATCACCAAGTCCTCTTTGTTTCAGATCCTCTTTTGCAATTTCAAAACCGTCTGTGGTCCTTTCCATCGTTACCAGTCTCTCATTATATCGATCATCCGATTTTAAAATGCAATAAGATGAATAATTTCCACGTCCCACCCTGCCGCGTAACTGATGCAGCTGCGCAAGACCAAATCTTTCGGCATTGTTGATTACAATTACTGTGGCATTTGGAACATTTACACCTACCTCAATTACTGTAGTTGATACAAGAATCTGTATCTTATTCTCCTTAAATGCGGTAATCGTTTTTTCAGCTTCTGTTTTATCCTGTTTTCCTGTTACCACACCAACCTTTACACCATAAGGCTCAAATCTTTCCCGATATTTAATCTCAGTTTCTTCTACTGACTCCATTTTAACGGTCTCTACAGCTTCATTCTCTTCAATCGCCGGACATACAATATATGCCTGTCTTCCCTGGTTTAGCTGTTTTGCAACAAAATCGAAGATTTTCTCATCTGAACGGTTCACTGCAGTTTGTACAGGTTTTCTCCCGTTTGGTAATGTTTTTATTGTAACCAGCTGTTTTTCTTCTCCGTACAAGATGTCTGCCAATGTTCTAGGAATAGGTGTAGCAGACATGGAAATAATATGTACCCCGGTCTGAGCTTTTTGCTGCAGTGCTTCCCTTTGTTTAACTCCAAAGCGATGCTCTTCATCCGTAATGACAAGCCCAAGTTTTTTATAGCTTGTACTTTTTGAAAAAACACTATGAGTTCCTACGATAAACTGATAATTTCCTTCTGAAATATCATTTTCAACTTTTTTCTTTTCAGATCCTTTCAAATCGCTGCTGAGTAATACTGTCTTGAATCCAAGCCGGTCTCCATAACTACATAATTCTTCATAATGCTGTTTGGCCAGTACGGTTGTTGGAGCCATAAGAACACTCTGATAACCATTTTCTGCCATTAATATCATTGCTAAAAATGCAATCGTCGTTTTTCCACATCCTACATCTCCCTGAACAAGCATATTTACTTTTTGGCCTGCTTTCATCTGCTTCAAAATCTGATTACATGCATTCTCCTGATCATATGTTAGTTTATATGGCAGCATATGCAAGAAATCCTGTGATTTTTGGACGGATGCTACTCTGAACGTTTCTTTTGAATCAAATACATTTTTACTGTTATTCAGCTTAAGCGCAAGCGTAAAATATAACACCTGGTTAAATATAAGCCGGTGCTCCGCCGGTTCCAAAATTTCTTGTACAGATATTTCTTCATCTGAATAAGGATGATGAAGTGTCCATACTGCAGTCTTATAATCCATTAATTTTGTTATATTAAAGACAACATCCGGCAACGGTTCCGTAATCAGTTCAATGCATTTATCAATGGATTTTTTCAGCATATCGTCACTGATATTTTTTATTTTTGTATATATCGGTATTATCTTTCCTTTAAAATTTGATTTTAAATGATACGATGTAGGATTAGTTACATTATATCCATACACAACATGATATTTAACTTTCCCACAGATAACTACTTCCTGTCTGCTAAATTTTTTTACATCATTAAACTGCCATGATTGTCCATACCATTTAACATGCACAACCTCTCCGGAAGACTCTTCTATAACGTCTGCACCAATTACTGTTTTTCCGTTAACTTCTTTTTTTTCATAAGTTTCAAGATAACCGCAAATTGCACAATCTTTTTCCACTGCCTCACTGAGTGGAAGAATTCTTCGATAATCTAAGTACTTCCGTGGAAAATAGCAGGCTAAATCATTCACAGTAAATATATTTTTCTTTTTTAATGCATTTAATGTTCGCGTATTAATAACTCCTGCATCTTCTAATTTCATATTTTTCCCTTTCTGCATATAGTATATTATGGTATATTATACCATAAGTAACCTTTTGTGTAAATCGAAATGCGAACGCAGGTTCTGTTTTTTTGCAAACAAAAAAGACATATGAATTATATCATGTGTCTTTTTTTAGTTAACAAACACCACATGTTACTGTGTTGTAATAAGTTTTTCCAATTCTGTGGTTATAACACCCATAACGTCCTCCAGCCGTACTCTCTGATCTGTCACATCAGTTTGTAGATCTTTTGACGCCTCCTGATTATCTTCTTGCATCTTCTGGTCCACCTTAACATATTTATATCCTGGAACTCTGATTGCACGAGAAGCTCCAATTTTCGCATCTGTTTCCAATTCTCCTTCTTCAAACATTTTGCATAAATAACTTTGCACACTGGATGTGCTCTTTAAATTAGTCATCTCGCATATCTCCCTGACCGTTGGCGCATACCCATGTTCCTTGATATAAAAAATAATTTTTTCTTTGATTAATTCCTTATTTTTGACACTTTTTCCTTTTTGTTCACTCATTTGCGGTCTCCTTCTGCAGATATCATAAAAAGGTAGCATATGGTATATTATACCTTAATAGAACTATATTGTAAATAAAAAAGCTTCTCCTACTTATGATAGAAACGCTTCTCAACTTAATTGTCTTTATATTTTACATCATCCCGCAGCATGCCATTTTTGCCATAAAATGTTATTTCCTGATACTGGCATGTTTTTATAAGATCTACAAAATTTTCTGTGAGATAAGTTCTTTTGATTTCATATATCTTTCCTTCCAAATCACATCTACATCCTAGCCATTTACCGTTATATTTCTCCCTAATCGTCTCGCTTGAAATTGTAATGTTCTCATATACCTGGCTGTCTATCGGTGATTTTTTCAGTCCAGCTGCACTATCTGCTATGTACCATTGAAATCGCATATCCCTTTGATCTTCAGTCACACATGCATGAATAGATACATAATAATCACCATTTTCGTCCAATGAAACCAAACGTCTTGAAACCATATTTTCAGCAATTTCATCCTCAAAAAATTCATCCTCTGTTTCTTCATACAGAGGATGAATTTTTTCTCTCCCAGCTCTATACATTATCTCTTCCATTTTCTTTAAATTCGGACAGACATGATATCCTATCATATTCACATCCGGTTTACATAAGCATTTCTTTATTTTCACATCTTCTTCAGACAGATACACTCTATGAGATCCGCAGTAATAATCTTTCTGAAGGCATTTTTTATTTCCTAATCCCATATCTGGATCATCATCTATCGTTTTAAAATTTTTTCCATTGTATTGCACATTACCACCATTCTCCTGTTTCATTATAATGCCACCAGCTCCCATCTTCATACTCTATGCATATCACTACCCCATCCAGAGAGTTATTTTCTTTTGTATCAGTGCTTAACCAAACTTTCTTTGGCTTTCCATGGGCCCAGTTTGAAACATGATCAATATGATTTTTCGAACATTTCTCTGATAGTTTTTCTAATTTATCTCTCAATTTTTTATATTCATCTATTGTTTTTGTGTGTTTGATTACGATTTGCATTTCATTTCCCTTTATCATTTTATTTTTTGCAAAGTATTATTTGGTATACATATACATATTCTTTGGTATAAATTGGTTTAGAAAACAAAATTATTATCTACACCGTCCAAATATTCTTTATCTTTTAATCTATTCAAGTCAAGAGATCTATAATAGTAACTTTCTTTTAGTCTTTGCTTATGCCTGTAGAATGTCGCTATTGGCATTTCAATTTTATTTGATATTTCCTTATCCATCATGGTCTGCATCATGTAGACCACATCAGAGTATCTATATAACCCATATTCTCCGTTTTCTTTTTTCAATGCGCATTTCTTTTTTCTACCGGCATTTCTTTTTTGTTTGCGTTCATAGCCATATTGAGAGATTTGCAGTTTCAACACTCCGTTTTCTACATCTAAAAAAAATCCGGCAGCATTCAATGCCTTCTTCATTTTATCATAATTTTTTTTATTTATTTCACCATACGGTTTATTTTCTGATATTTTATATATTAACATGCAATCTGAATATTTTTCCATAAACTTCTTAATCTTCCTTTCAAAATTTTTTTCATTATATCACAATTTTCTTTCCTCATCAATCAAAATTAAAAACGATATTTAACTACCATTTTTAATTTCGATAGTTTTATATCATTTTTAATTTTGATATGTACAACTTAATTAAAAGGACTCCTCCACTCACATATCCATCAGATTCAATTTCATTGCGTAAGATGGCTCTGGGGAAAGGAAAATTTTGCTGCCAGACTTTACCACAATACTTCTGCAGTTTTACGCAATTTCCAAGTTCAACCTCAACCCAATCCAGAAAGTTCCGTATCGCATGCTCCACTCCCGGATTAGTACAACGGGCTTTATATGGCAAATCTTCATTTGAAGGAGAGGTTGGATAAAAAAAACCTGCAGAAGCCTGATGCTTCTTCCACTCTTCACTACTTTTTTCATTATATTCCACGTAACTGTATAATACTTTAGGTGCTCTGGTATCATCAAAATCCAACAAATCTCCCAATCGTAACAGCAATGCACAAAATAGTGGACTTACATCGTTAGCCGGTAAATACTCCAAATCTGGATTGCTGATTAGGTCTGACGGATTGTAACCATGCGCCTCACAAACAGCTATGATACAACGTAAAGGTACAACCTCTATCGGACACTGATAATGAATCAGTTCTTCCCATGCTTTATTATGTAATACCTCGGCAACACGGCCAGAATGTAAAGTGCGAAGATACCACTGCCGCATATCCTCCGTCCAATCTTCCACTGTACTACCAAGAAATTCCGGATAATACTCTTTTAAAAATTTTTTACAAGCCTCTGTATCTTCATACTGTTCAATCTTTTCCTCATCCGTGTAAACCATACCCACATCATGCAGACTTGCGGCCAAGATCAGCAGCTCCAGTTCACCAACGGTCAGATTGATAATCTGATCTCCCAGTAATCCGCCCATGGCATCCAATACGTTTAAAATATGTGTTTCGTCATGCAGTGTATAATTTCCAAAAGTTCTGCGAACGTCCTTCAAATAATTTACAGCATATTCATAAACTTCTTTTACCCAAATACATCTTTTATACTCGACGCCATTTCGTTTCTCATACTCTTTCCATAATGCAGTTTCTTCTAATTTTTCTGAATGAGCCATAGTATTTCCTTCCTTTGTTTCTCATATTGGTATTTCCGCATCTGACATGATGATTTATTATACCATAAAACACTATTAATTTCTACAAATATAAAACACATATCCTTTTCCGTTTTATCAAAATTAAAAATGATGTCCTGCTATCATTTTTAATTTTGATATATGTTATAAATTAGTGGCTTTCATCCCACAGGCTTGCCTGTGGGAGTAGTCAGAACAACAAATGAATATAAAAAAGGACCATTGCACAGCAAAATATGCCAATACAATGATCCTCTTTCAACCTTTACTTTTTATATAGTTTCGTCCGCTTTAAAACAGATTTCATCGACGAAGAAAAGATCTACTTCGTCGCCTTTAATATCTTTTAAAATAATGTCTCCTTCCTGGATAAGCATATCAGATCCATTGTTCTTTTCCCTTATATTATCCGTCCAAACATCCGCCTGCTTTTTCATGAGAACCACTTCATTTTCACATTCATTTTCAGTTCCCTGATTTGAGATAAGTGTATATGTAGCAATACCGCCACGATCTTCAATAATATTGCATAGTGCATCAACTTCTTCTTCGCCAGTGTATGCCTCTGGATTAAAATTTTCTGTCATCTCTTTTGGATGCTCCTGAAGTTCTTTTTCCAGAAACTGAAATACATTTTCATATCCGTTGCGTTGCAACAGATGACTTTCCAATGCATCAAATAAATTTTCAATTTTATCATTCTGCCTCACATACCTTGCGATAGACTGGTACTGTTCTTCCGTCAGATTTAAATTTACACAATCTGTCTGAATATCATGCCTCTGAAACCGCCTTAAGCAATATGGCATAACCTCATAAGTTTTATCATCATCGAAATAACTTATGGATTCAACTTCTATCCAGTCCATTTCCTGTCCTGATTCTAAGTCATACACCTGCAAAGCTGTTAATTCCAGTCCCATCAACTCGTTGATTCTTCCATTGGCGTATTCTTCGTTAATCTGGACTCCTTTCCCATATATATCTCCCGGCTCGTACTGGGACTCACCCCAATCCACTGTAAGAATTGTGTCATCAGATCCAAAATATCCAAATTCCAAAAAATCTACTGTTACCTTTTTTTCTGTTTTTAACTTGATTTCTATATTCATGGTTTTTCTCCTTAAATGTTTTTTCCTAATCTATAAATGAATTACAGATTAAGAAAGATTTTTAGTTGTTAAATTTCAATTTTTCAGCATTATTCATTTACTTCACCTCAAAATTATTAAAACATTTTCAACTCAGGCATATGTTTTTGAATAGATTCAAATGCTTTATCCCAATCAATTTTATTGTCATTGTTACTTAAAATGTCTCTTAATACATCTGCTGCACCTTGATCGTTCATACGATTTAGAATCTCTTCTGCAATAATTTTCTTTGTTTCTAATTCTTTCATTTGATTCACCTCAATCTTTTACTTCTTCTTTTGCTTCTTGCATCAATATACCATTTGTGCAAATCTTTATTTAACTGATCAATTTCATTCATCCTTTTATTTTCATCAATTGATGATTTTTCCTTACCATTTTCTGCATATACAAATCGTACTGGTAATTCCATTACTTCACCTCATTCCGTACAATATTCTGTTATAAATTTATTCGTAGACAAAGCAAACGCTGAAACCTCTGGATTTGAATTAAACGCAGCTATTGCTCTTGCTAATCTGACCTGACAAGATTTGGCTTGTACTATTTATATTCTAGCACCATATCATATCCTCTCTTAAAACTCAACATCAATCACATGAATCATTACATATTCTGTCTGTCCAAAATACTCTTCACAGGCATCTGCAATAATACTTTCTGTGTCTCTGTCCGAATCTTCCTCCCGAAGCCTGTCAACAATTTTTTCAAGCTCCGTCTTATTTACTGCGTCGTTTGTTTTCACCTTAATAACCAAGGTTGCATTTTCGCCGTAGCCACCGGCATTAATTTCCGTAAATCTTATATATTTCATTTTCTGTCCTTTCCTCTGTCATACACATAGATACGAACCGGATAATCCTCATTTCCGTATTTTGTATCAAACATTATTTTGTAATGTTCAGACATCAATGGTTTCAGCAGATATCTGTTATTTGAACAACTAGGATACTGTGAAAGAAATTCCCTCATAGAATAATTGCATCCCTTGGGGAAATTAACGGACAACCATTCAACTATGCCGTCTACACCGGCACAATCTAAACGGCTCATGCCTTTATCCGCATACATCCATCGGCCACACCAGCCTCCACTAAAATAGAGTCTGTAATAGCCCAAATAACCGGGAAGATTATGCAGATCATCATGTACATCATCTGCTTCAATGCCAAGAAAACATCTGTTTTCATTGATGTACTGTTTTAAATCCACATTGTCCAATGCCCTTGGGCAACGGAACAATTCCTGATTTTCCTTTCCCTGAAATGTTCCATAAACTATACTACAATTTTCTGTCTGTATTAATTTCATCTTTTTTCTCCTTCATATACGTTTATGCTGCAATTTTCCATGTTCCCCGTCCTGTATGGAATAAAACTCCAGATGCCGCTAATTTTTGTAACGTCTGTCGGATTTTTGCCTCATAGTTTTTGTTATTCTTACATTTACTATGATTTTTTAACGCATTGTAGAGAGTTTCATTTGAAACTTCCTTTCCAAATTCCCTCACTACTGTCATAACAACATCTTTCCATGTTGCTGTTGCACTGTCCCTAATATCGCATTGATGATTTTGTGGTAATAAATAAGCGATCTCATAACCTGATGGCTTTTTGATTACCACAACATATTCATGTTCAATCATAAAAAATGCATTCCTTTGATTTGCATAATTACCAGTTCTACCAGACATGGTATTATGCTGCATTTTTATCAGAATTTGCACCATTTCTCCTGGTATTGCCAATTCAGATAGCATCGACTTGAATATACTTTTACCGTTTACTTTACGGCGGATATCACCTACAACTACAGCCTGATAAGAACCGGCCGGCATTGCGGCATATCCACGCAAAATAGCTCTATTTACTGAAAGCATTCCCTTTTCCCATGACATTTCCTGAATATCATGAGATGCCATATTTTTCGTATCCATCCACATCGAATTAGAATAATGCAGATGATTAATACATGGGTACGGTGGATGGATCATCTGTAGATCCGCTTCATAAAAAGCATCCGGTAATTCACTTTCTTCATCCATAATATCCATAGTAAGAATATTATTTCTTACTGGTGCAGGATTTAAATCTATTCCGCAATAAGGTATTTCCAAATCCCTGCACAAGTCTGACGTGGTACCGCCACCAGCAAAAATTTCTGACACAGAACCTGCTCCATATCTATATATAATTGCTGCCGGAATCCATCCTGAGAAATTTCCCCGATAGGAAGATGAACCCCAAGGTCCTCTTTCGGGAAACGATAGAACTGTCCCATTTGCATGTTGCTTCAAATAGGAAAAAATTTCGTTTTTATTCATATTTCCTCATTTCTGATGTACTGTAATACATTTTCCACCTTTTACTTTTAAGTGATCATAATCTTCATCCGGATAAATCAATATTTCTGATCCATCCATCAGATCTGGTACTAATCTTATTCTCCTTTTTATATTTTTACTTTCTTATATAAAATCACGTTGTTAGACAACGTGTAAATTAGATTGAAAATTTATATAAAACCCAAAAAAGGGCATAAAAAAAGACCGCCCTGAAAGCGATCATATTATAAAAAGCCATGTAAAATTTACATAGCTTTTTCGACTTATTTTTTTAATTTATTGACATGTTTATAATATCATACATACTAATTTTTTGCAACCGTATTCCAAAATTTCGAATAAATTATCCCAGAAAACACATCGTTATAAAGTCCTCCCTAATAAGTGATTAATTACCAAATGTCGCCGTAAAGCCCCTTGCTTTAGCAATGGGGATATAAGGCGACTTCTTTTGCTTAATTAGTTTTCTCAAAGTTATCTAATTTTATGTTGTATTAGATAACTTTAAGGTGTATAATATTTATATGGAATACAAATCTAACAATAATGTGGTTTATTCCTGTAAGTACCATGTGGTCTTTTGTCCAAAGTATCGACGTTCCGTTTTAATAAACGGTGTTGATGTTCGCTTAAAGGAGTTGATACAACAAACATGCGAACAGCTTAATGTCGAAATCATAGAAATGGAAATCATGCCAGACCATGTGCATTTGCTCATGGAAGTAGACCCGCAATTCGGTATTCATAAAGCCGTTAAGCAAATCAAAGGCTATTCATCTCGTGTTTTGAGAGAAGAATTTCCTTGTCTTAAATCAAGACTTCCAAGCCTTTGGACCAACAGTTATTTTGTTTCTACAGTTGGTGGTGCTCCACTTGCTGTAATCAAACAGTACATCGAAAATCAGAAAAACGTTTAGGCGGTGATATAATGCAGCTTTCAGAAACAGTAAAAGTATATCCAACTGAATATCAGAAAACCTTAATCACGCAGACTATGACAGAGTATATAGATACTGTTAATAGCCTTGTTTCTGAGGCTGTAAGTGGTCATTCTATTGCAAAGACTACCACTGCTGATGTAAGTGCCGACCTGCCAAGCGCATTGCTTAATCAGTGTATTCGTGATGCAAAATCCATTGTAAAGAAGCACTACAAATACTGTCGTAAGGCTGTTCTTAAAAACAGAAGCCTCGCAAAGCGTGGCTCTGCTATCAGAACCAAAGCACCTAATCTTCCAATACTGAAAAAACATTGCTGTTATATCAATAATCAAAACTATAAAGTTAAGAATAACTGTATCGAATTTCCAGTAATGATAGACGGTAAATCAAAACGTATTTCTGTTTTCGTAAAGCTCACAGACCGTCAGAAAGCATTATTTTCTGATGCAAAGTTTGGTACTATGCGTATCGTGATTAAGAACCATACACTTGTTGCTCAAATCGTATACGAGGTTGCAGAACCTGAACTCAAGTTGGATGGCAATGTTATGGGTATAGACTTAGGTATCAAATGTCCTGCGGTTAGCTATTGTTCTGAGGGTTCTGTTAAGTTTTATGGTAATGGTCGCAAAAACAAATATATGCGTAGACATTATGCTTATCTTCGTAAAAAGTTACAGACCTCTAAAAAGATAAATGCTGTAAAACGAATCAATGATAAGGAACAACGCATAATGCGTGATATCGACCATAAAATAAGCCACGACATTGTAGAAACAGCAGTAGCTCACAATGTTAAAGTGATTAAGTTAGAGCACCTACAAAACATTCGCTCTACGACAAGAAAAAGTCGTAAAAACAATCATAGTCTGCACACATGGTCATTCTATAGGCTTGCTCAATTTATAGAATATAAGGCAAAGTTAGCAGGCATATCCGTTGAGTATGTAGATTCAGCATACACAAGCCAGAGATGTCCTATCTGCGGAAGTGTTCATCACGCAGATGATAGAAACTATACTTGTGAATGTGGATTCCATATCCATAGAGACCTTTTGGGTGCTATGAATATCTGTAACTCAACTGAGTTTGTTGGTAACAGACAAACTGCGTAGAGAACTATATGTTCTGCTCTACGAGGGCTGATGGCACAGCCCTAACTTGGGGTACGACCTATCAGAAATGAACTGGTCAGCCGATACCTTTCGGCAGCCACCAAGAATCCCCTGCCTTTAGGCATGGGGAGTGTCAATATATTACCCATTTTCTTTACCAACATTTACTACATTTTCCTAACCCCTGACTTATTGCCTGTTCTTCTGTGATTTGTACAGCCTTATCGGGATTCATCCTTCCACAATTATTGATACTATGGTATTTATTTCCTGTTGCTGACTTCCAAACCATTAAAGTACTGGACCCAGTGGTATCCTGATCATTTGATGAGATTGTTCCTTCGTTTGATTCGGATGCAGAATTCATATTTCCCGAATTTTCAGAATTTGAACTTTCAGATGCACCACCAGATTTCGTATTATTTTCAGATTTAACATTTTCATTTTTTGTATATGATTCTGCATTAGAGACATTAATATCAGTATTGCTATCAGAGGTTTCTGTTACCAGGTTGCTGTCACCAGTAGCATAATCAATTTTTACATTCGGTTGCACATTATAGCAATAAACATTAAAAAGTATTCCTTCCCCATTATCTTCCACAGACTCGGCTTCAATCTGTACGCCACTTGCAAGAAGATTGTCTCCCTCAAAAACAGGTGTTACACGGTACATAACGTGGTTGTTTGTTTCTTTTACATAATCTGCTACCATATTTTCAAATGGTAACATTCCATCTACATTTAAGTATCTTGTACCGGTAATCAGATTTTTCGTATTGGCATTTTCGCCAGAAAGCTGGTATCCAATTAAATGACATCTATTATATAAATACTTTCCATCTACCACATCGTATTTTATGGTATGCCATCCCGTAGGTTTAACAGAGCCAATATTTCCTCTTTCTTCTGTCGGCATTAAATCCGTGCCAATGCAGGCATATACTACCCCACATCGTCCTAAGTTATCTAAATCACTATAATACTCATATGACGTCGTAGATAGATCTGTTTCTAAGAACTTAGGTGTATTACCATTTATCTCAACATATGGTTTGCCTGAATATTCTGGAATATCAGATACTGAAATTGTGACTTCTGTTGACGGTTTAGTTTGCGACTCGATCTGCTCTTCTGTCTCAATCTCTGTATCTGTTGATTCTATTACCTTTTCAGTTTCTTCTGCAGCTAATTTTGAAGTTTCAGTTTCCAGCTTTTCTGTTTCTGACGGTTCATTTTTAACAGCTTCTGAGCCTTGTATTATTTCTGATGATTCAGTTGATATTTCAGCAACTATATCCGACTGATTGCTGTCTGTTGGAATCATATAACAGAATATTACAAACAAAGAACCTATAATTACTGGACGTAATATTTTTGATTTAGGCAGCATATTCCAAATTTTTTTTACCGGTTTTACTGGTAATGATACGATCCCCAGCAAACACATAAAAACAGATCCTGCATGGAATCCAAACACAGGCAGGCATAAAATACAAAATATTGCAAAAATCCAATTAAATACTTTCACGTTTCCATTCCTCCATTGTAATTTTTTCATGTGAATTTCCTTCAAATTCGTCGACATATGTTAATTTCCATTCATTTTCAACTAATGGAATATCGAAATACATATCTGCCGGATAAATTCTGTTCCATTTAAAGAGAATAATCTCCTTTATTCTTTCTTTGTATTTTTCCAACGAAAGATTTTCCACAAAACAAAAATCTTCTTCACATGCCTTATCTAAAAAATTCTCATCTACGGCAATATTGCCCGTCAAAGGAAACTCAAATTGTTTTGCTGTATAATTGTTAATCCATATCTTTCTCCCATTTACCATATTTAAAAGGTATTTTCTCAATATTTTGTCCTGACTTTGGCGACGATTATTGAACATCATCCCCCTATTATCATCTACTGCCACACATACAATCATTGTTTCACTTCCTTATATAAATATGATAACACAATCTACAACCGAAGTAAATGCAAGAAGTGGACTGCCACACTAATTACTTAGGTGAACAGTCCACTTCTTAAAAATCTTTTTTTTCGAATAGAAGTGTTTCTGTTATATTGATAAAGCACTCCCATTGTTGATATTTAAGCTATTTTCTATTTTACAAAATACTTCTTTTTTATAAATGCAGAACTCTTTCTTTTATTTCCTGTGTACGTCCCTGGTTCCAGAATTGACTGCCAATATAGCCGCATGTCCTTCTGGCCACACTCATTCTGTTCTGATCTCTGTTGCCACAATTTGGACATTTCCAAACGAGTTTGCCATGTTTATCTTCTACAATTTGAATTTCTCCATCAAATCCACATACTTCGCAGTAATCGCTTTTCGTATTTAATTCTGCATACATGATTGTTTCATATATGTACTGAATTAAAGTAACAACTGCCGGTATGTTATTCTGCATATTCGGAACTTCAACATAACTAATTGCTCCGCCGGGTGATAGTTTTTGAAATTCAGACTCAAATTTCAGCTTATCAAAAGCATTTATTTTTTCTGTGACGTGAACATGATAGCTGTTTGTAATATAGTTTTTATCACTTACTCCTGGAATTATGCCAAATCTGCGCTGTAATGCTTTAGCAAATTTATAAGTGGTCGATTCCAACGGGGTCCCATATAAACTATAATCTATGTTCTCTGCCTTTTTCCACTCTTCGCACTTGTCATTCATATGCTGCATGATCTCTTTTGCAAAACCTATAGCCTCCGGATCTGTATGGCTCTTGTGTAACATCCGGAATACACATTCATGAAGGCCCGCATATCCAAGTGACAACGTGGAATAACCATCGTATAACAACTTATCAATGGGTTCTTTTTTGTCCAGTCTTGCCAAAGCACCATACTGCCATAAGATTGGAGCAGCATCCGATGGTGTGCCAAGTAGCCTTAAGTGTCTGACACGTAAACCTTTATGACATAATTCAAGTCTTTCGTCAAACACTTTCCAAAATCCATCCATATCGCCTGCGGCGGTACATGCAACATCCGGAAGATTAATCGTGACAACACCCTGATTAAATCTGCCCCAATATTTATGCATATCTTCCTTATAATTTAATGCATTAGCAATATTGCCTTTTGTTTTAGTAAATCTGTCTGGCGTTAAAAATGACCGGCAGCCCATGCAGCCATATACGTCTCCTTCTTTGATTTCCTTCATTTTCTTTTCAGAAATATAATCTGGAACCATTCTTTTTGCTGTGCATTCCGCAGCAAGCTTTGTCAGCCAAAAGTACTCGCTGTTTTCATGCACATTATCCTCGGATAGAACATACAATAATTTAGGGAAAGCCGGTGTAATCCATTTTCCATGCTCATTCTGTACACCCTTGATTCGCTGCTTCAGAATTTCTGCAATAAATCTTACCATATCATCCCTCTGCTGTCCTTCCGGCACTTCATTGATATACATATAAAGGGATACAAACGGCGCCTGTCCATTTGTTGTCATTAACGTGATCAGCTGATACTGGATCAGTTGTACTCCTGCAGCGATTTCTACGTCCAGCCGACTCTCCACCGTCCGCATGATCTGCTCTTTTGTTGCATGCATATCATTTGCCTTATATTCCGCTATGACCTGTTTTTCAATTTTCTTTCTTGACACATCAATAAATGGCACTAGATGTGCAATAGAAATTGTCTGTCCGCCGTACTGTACACTTGCAATCTGTGCAATCGCCTGTGTTGCAATGTTACAGGCTGTTGCAAAACTTTTTGGTTTGCTGATGTATGTTCCACTGATAACGGTTCCATTCTGAAGCATATCTTCTAAATTGACCAGACAACAATTGTGCATATGCTGCGCGAAATAATCGGCATCATGAAAATGAATAATTCCTTCCTCATGCGCATTCCATACATCTTCCGGTACTAACACACGCTTGCATAAGTCTTTGCTTACTTCTCCGGCCATATAGTCACGCTGTACGCTGTTTACAACAGGATTTTTATTTGAATTTTCCTGTTTCACCAGCTCATTGTTACATTCCAACAACGACAAAATGCTTTCGTCAGTCGTGTTTTGTTTCCGTGATAATGCACGCTTGAAACGGTACTTAATATAATTACGGGCAACCTCGTACCCATCTTCTGCCATAATTTCATCTTCTACCATATCTGATATTTCTTCTACCGAAACTGCTCTTTTCAAACCATGTGTTTTTTTCTGCACTTTTTCTGCAATGGACATGATCTGATGATATGTAAGCTGTTTTTCTTCTGATACAGATAAGTTTGCTGCTTCTACAGCATTGGTGATTTTTTCAATGTTAAATTCATTCTGTTCTCCATTTCTTTTTATAATATACATAGTTTACCCTCCCAAGAAAAAAAGGAAACCACGAAAAACTTCATGGTTTCCTTTGATTTACTGATTGATTTTCTTATGTAATAATACTACCACTATTACTTTAGAAAATCAATAAATGATCGGTTTAATTATTTTTGCACCGGTGTTAAGCAGTCCCATTTCATATAGAAATTGAGATGGTGTTTGTTTTTTCTTTCCATTGGATCCGGAATAGAAAATTTTACAAACATCTTTTGCCCTTGTTACGGCAACATAGAAGAGTCGTCTTTCTTCTTCTACATCATCCGACTTTTTATAGGGACAATTACCATCATCGGCATTTAAGATGTATACTCTGCTCCATTCCAGTCCTTTTGCAGAATGGAATGTAGATAAACAGACGCCATCTTTCCTTTTGTCTCTCTTCTTTTGCTGCAGCGATTCAGAATAAAACTTGGCATATGCCTGCCATTCTTCCATCGAACCTTGTTCTTTAGCTTCTTCAAGCAGCAAATTCAATGTCTGCATACAGATTTCCAGGTCACGTCCGGTAAATTCACAAAATTTACCGATAAACGTCATATACCCCATGCTTAACAAGCTTTGAACGAATCCGTATGGTACTGTTTGTTCTTTCAACATATCAATATCATATAGCAACTCATTGATTTTTGACATTGCATGCACGGATTTATCTCCTAATTTTTTACAGGCTTCAAATAAGTCTGCCTTACTAAAACTGCAATTTTTAAACGGTTCCGCTTTTAAGAATCTTGACGGTCTGTTCAAGATTCTCTGCAGATCCCCTTTTCTTTCGTTTCCACATGAGAGACGGTAATATGCCATAATGTCTTGAAATATGAAGTCTTCATGGTAATCTTTTATTGCCTCCGTCGTATAGAACGGAACCTTTAGTTTTAACAGTTTTCCTGCCAAAAGCTGGTTTTCCATATTCGTCCGGTACAATACCGCCATATCAGTGTATTTAACTCCCTGTTTTCGAAGAGAATTCATATCTTTTAAAATACAATCTACTTCCTCATTCGGCCCATTGCACGCAATGGCAGATACAGCCCCCTGCTCTTCCCGGAAACCATGAAAATTTTTTTCAAACCTGTTTTTATTGATACGAATCAGATTTCCAGCATATTTAATAACTTCTGTACCGGATCTGTAATTCGTATCCATATAGATTGTCCGACATTTAGGGAATGTTTTTGGAAAATCAAGCATGATCGAACTGTCCGCAGATCGGAACTTGTAGATCGACTGATCGTCGTCTCCCACAACAAATAAGTTTCCATCCGGACCAGCAAGCATATAAAAAATATCTGCCTGGATACTGTTTGTATCCTGAAACTCATCAATCATTATATGTGTAAACTGATTTTTCCAGTATTGAAGAGTTTCCTTATCTTCCATGAAGCATTTCTGACAAATGACAAGCATATCATCAAAATCGATCTTATTCTTCTCTTTTTTAAACTCATCATATGCCTGATATGTTGCACGGAAAATATCTTTTTCACTGTGTTCTGGCTGATATTTTCTATAATCCATGCCTTTATTCCGGACATAACCAATTTCAGCTATCATATTTTTTATGTATTCCTGCAAGTCAGTACTACTGACTTTTTTGCATAAAAAATTAAACATGAACTCCCACTGTTCGTTTGCCCGCAGGATGTCTTCTTTTGTATAGTTATATGCCTTGGCAAGCACCCGGAAACAAATGGAATGTATAGTTCCAAAAAAAGCTTGTGTAGGACCATACTCTTTCTCGTAGCGTTTCTGCATCTGATCAGCAGCCTCTTTGGTAAATGTTATGATCAGAATATTGCTTGGATTAACACCTGATTCAATCAACTGGTGCACCCTTGCAACAATCACTGTTGTCTTTCCACTTCCTGGACAAGATACGACAAGCATCTGTCCATTTTTAAAATTTACAGCTTCCTGCTGTTTTGTATTTAGCATAATTTATACCTCTCTTTCTAACTGAATCATAGCATCATACATGTTTTAGTATGGAGAATGGTACTCCTCATAGTTCTCATAAACACAGCAATCATGACATTTGTTTTCTCCATTTCCTTTGCATAATGGATAAGGTTCCCCATTTTATACAAAACATTTTTCATTTGTATCGTTTGGAATATAATTTGTTCCGTTGCTTGAAATAATTAATTCATCCATTTTAAGTCCTCCTTATTCTACCAAATCATCGTTTCATTATTTTTTTAAGCAATTCGTCTATTTCTTGTTTATTTTGACATAAGTAAAAAGTGTCTGTATCTGTTTTATAATAATCCTTATAATATTTCTTTTTTATAATGGACATATCCTCTTCTGGAGGTATGTCGTAAATTATATGTCTTAGCATATTAACTCCACTTAATTTACTTATAACTACACAGTACATGTCGTTTCCTCCAATCTTAATAAACTCCGGACTCAAGTCTAGAATTTTTTCATATATCTTTCCAAAGTTGCTTTCACTGCCTTAAACTACCATAGAAATAATCATACCCATAAATACCGGGATACAACTTTTTGACCTTATTCCTGTTCTCGTTTGAACTTACAAATATGCTGTTCTGTGTTCTTTCTTTCAGATGTGATATCAGATCGTGCACCATATTTTTATGTAATTCATTTTTTATCAATTCTTTAGCCACATCTTCATATGATTTTTGGTAACAATAATTACCACTTACAAACAAAAGTTTGCTGTATTTATTTTCTTTCGGATACAATTTTTGAAGTTCCGCCTGTACCATCATTCTAGCGGTTCTTTTGTCGAACATTGTTCCTGTGGTTGTTTTGTCATACCAGTTTCCAAGATAACCATATGTTTGAATGCCATATTCCTTGCTTACGACATGGGGTGAATCTGTACATACAAATTCATTCCATTCCACACCGCATATTTTATGTTTCCTTGTAACTTTTGTGAACTGATATCTGTGTCCGAGATATATAAACTCCGTCTCCGGAATATCTTCGTATCCAATTTCTTTTGAATGCCAAGATCCGGTCCAGATCTCATCATATCCACACATAACTGCTATTTCTTTTCCATATAAATCCGGATCCATAAACGAAAGTAACCATTGATTGACAGACATTGTTGATTCTCCATTTAAAGATTCAGACCAAAAATTTGCAGTGATATTTTCTTTATTAAAATCGATATTTTTACAAATCTTTTCCCACCGGATTTTCATTACTGATTCGAATTTAGGAAGAGGATTTGCATCTCTGTTGGAATATCTGACACATTCTTTTCCACTGTCATCGCAGCAAATAAACATAACGTCATTTTCAACTGCTCTATCCAGTTCGCAGTATCCTAACGGATCTGACACATAGTACCAGGTTCCTTCATCTTTGTAAGTGTATCTTCCATAATATTGAGGTACACCTTTCATTGGATCAATCACTTTCCATAATTCAACATAATTATCATCCTCATTACGGGATTTTTTTACTTTTATTTCTTTCATGTTATCACCTATCCTCATATTTATTTTTTTATTTGATCGCACCATAATTTTTCAATGCGTTATTTAGAATTAATTTTATATAAAGCCTTATTTTAAGGCATAAAAAAAGACCGCTCTATAGCGATCTGAATTAAAAAGAACCATACAAAATTTATATGGTTCTACGACTTATTCTTTGATTTTATTTACAATACAACTATATCATATTTTTTTATATTCTGCAACAAAAAAGGAAAGCCAAAATGAATTGACCTTCCTTTTTATTAAATTTCCGAAGCTAGTAATCTGCTTCTTCATCTTCTAATTCTGCAACAGCCTGTAAAACCTCATCATAAGAAAATTTTTCAATTTCCCCTCTTTGCAGAATTCCTTTCAAAAGTTGTTTTCGCTCATCTTTATCAGTAAGTTCTTCTCTTGAAAAAGCACTGGGCACATCAGAACCACGTCCCTTATACCCTGCCGCTGCAGTATATAGCTGCTTACAAAAATTTTTGTCTTTCTGTATATACAGGGGTGCATCGGATAATGTATATCCGTTCCGTTTAAAATTCTCTTTTATAAGTTTTTTGTTTTTTTGCAGACTTTCGTCAACATAACTTAATATGTTGAAATGGTCGCCTAATTCGGCGTAGATCTCTTTCCCATAGTTTTTTATTACCATGAGAACAAAATCAAAATCTTTCCGTAAGTCATCTCCCATAAACTGGACACTTTTTTTATTTTGCTGTATTCCTCTGATTGTCAACTTTTTATCATTTCTATACTTTTCTGGAATATACTGGTAACACCCGTAATCAATCATAATTTCAATGATTTCAGGATCTTCCCCAATATTTTTCATGGGAATTAATGAAAATAAACTTGTTATATATTGAACATTCTGATAATGAAACCGGTCAATAAAATTTGTTACATTTTCCTTTGTGATAAGGCTGCCACTTATTTGATCAGTCTTATCTCCCCATTTATTTTCTTTGATCAGCTCCGAAATTATATGCAGATTCCAAACATCGCGATCTACAACTGCCTGTAAAAAGTTTGTATCAAAAAATGTCAAAGAATTATTACATTTACTCAAGTCATTTATAATATTCCGGAACAAATCCTCCAATTCCATGTAATTTTGGTACGTTTTTTTTATTTTTATTGCTGTCAACCAAAACTGCGTATCATTTCCAACTGATGGATATTGTATCAGCAATCCTCTTGCATCATTATGTAATAAACTCCCTTCTTTGAGCTCCATCAAAAAATCATTCTTGGCACAACTTTCATTATAATCTTTCTCAATTATGCCGTTAATATCTATATGCCCGGATATCTCATATCCACACATACATTTCCTTTCAAAGATTCCATCTTCGTGGATGCTAAACACATCCTTCTCTTTACTATAATTACTTCCGCAAAACGGACATTTTTGATATTTTTTTTGTATTTGCAATAATAATTCTACTTCCATTATTTTATACGCAGGGGAACTCATAATTTTCATTATAAATTCCCTGCATTCTCCTTTCTATAATAATCCTATAAGTTGAAGTCCTCTTTTACGACCTCAATTTTCTTTATTCTTTCCCATTTTACGAATTTGAAACTTACCTTATCTTCTCCATCTTCTGTTGGAATCAAAATGCGGTCATTCACAGCCATGATTACAGGCTTATTTCCAGCAATGCTTAAAAACTGTTGCTGCAAACCGATTGGAGCAACAATTGCAACAATATCACTTTGCTCTATCTCTTCCTTCAGGTCATATGCAGAACCAATGGTTCTGTTTATCTGATTGATTTCACATGCGCCGAGAGCTTTTTTCTGATCCGGCGTCATTTCGTGCCGGCTGAACCATAGGACCTTGACTTTCCAATCATCCGGGACTTTCCAACACGGCTGACCAGGTTTGTATGATTCGTTATTTTCTTTGATTTCCACAAGCCTTGTCGCATCTCCATCCAGGTGTTCCTTAATAAAGAAACTTTTTGCAAGTTCTATATTGCTTGCTTCTACCAGATTAGCGTGTGAAATTCCATTGACTAAAAAATTTATTTTATATAACATGTGTTTTCCCTCCGTATTTGTTTTAACCCATGCAGAATGGAAATACAGAATCCCATTCCCATTGAAAGTTTTTACATTTTCCTGATATTTCCTTTTCGATCCCATCACAAATATAATTCCATCTGTAATGACAACCTGGATACTGCTTCTTAACATATTCTATATTTTCAAAAGCCCATGTAAGAAGCATTAACGCATCTTCTCTTGTTGCAGCCTGAATATTTGTACACAACGCATGTGCTTTTTCCTGTTCAAACCACTTTTTTATTATTTCTTTGGGATCATTTGAATTGAAAGGATATACTTCCTCTTCAAATGGTCCTGCTACTGTTACACAATATTTCTCCATTATTTTCCTCCAAAATTTCCCAGTTATTACTGATTTGCGTTTTTTTGTAATACCGAGAATCGTCCATTGCCATCCAAAATGGTCTTTTGAACTGATAGGCTGCCTCATGCTTATAAGCAACCCTTTCTGTTTCTCCAATTTTCCATTTAATAACCGTTCCGACTGGCAACGCCGATAAAGATCGTGTTTTCTTTTCCTTCTTTTTTTCCCGGCACAGCCTGTACTCCAAAGCATTTTCATTATTTGTATCACTTAATAGCTTTAAGATTGATTCATGGCAGTCATCTTTATTCAGTTTAATTGATGTCTTGTGTGATAACAGCATGATTTACTCCTTTCAGTAAGATTTACTCTGTTTTTCAATGATATGTTCGATAAAAACGCTTTCATCTCGGTAATTGAATTACCGAGGATTCCCGCTTGAGATTCTAAAAAATAAGCATCACATTCCGCTTTTCGATCTATTTTCCCGGATTTAAAATATGATGCCCTATATTCCGTCCATCCCATTAAATTTTCTCCATTCTATCGCAGCCAATAAACCCATCAGGTTATATTGGCTGCAATGTTACAATGTTATATTGTAATTTGTCTTAAACTCATGCAATTACATCATCGTATATACGATCAAGCCATGCATAAAGTTCATCGAGCTGCTCTGCTGTTATTTCTTCATCCTTATAAAATGATGAAATATAATCCTCTATGTCAAGTTTTGATCTTCCACGCATATAGCATAGAATATAATCTTTTATTCTTTTTGATTCCATATCTTTTTTCCTTCCCTTAAACATAACTCAGTTTTTTCCCGCGTTGAACATTTTCCCCGCGGAAACAACTTCCACAATACTCCCATGTATCTTCTGCAACCCTTTTAAAGGTTGTGTATACTGGACGTATTTTGCCATTGTCATTGTCATACATGTGATTCGCCGGTTCTCCAACCTGAGAGCAATCACCTCTCATGCATGCCGGTGGAAGCATATTCATTGCTTCATCGACAATTTTTTCTTCCACTAAATCACCAACTTCCAGTGCATCTGGTCCATAGTACCAACTTTCGCTATAGACTTTTTTCCCATTGTACTGTCGGCATTCTTTAAGTTTCGGCCCACGATAAATACATTCTCTGATATATAATTTTTCTTTTATCCAAGAATAATTTTTTTCTGCATGAGTCAAATATTTTTCCGCAATTTCTCTTGCTGGAAACACAACCGGATTACCAACATGGATTGTGTTCCCTTTTCTGTTGTATACCACCTCATAACCGGTGGATTCAATCCAGTCAGGAATAGGTGTTTCTGTCAAGTACCCATTTTCCACGAATCTTTCCGCGGCTATCGTACTATCATATCCTTCCGCTACCGGCTCACCTACAGAAATGTTTTTTGTAGGCTGGTACGTTTCTTTTTCTGTTAATACAAAGTATTTTCCTTCGTCTGCTTTGTATCTGTTATTAAAAATTTTTTCCATATTTATTACCTCGTGCTATCATCATTTTTTTTCTGTATTCTTTAATCTGTTCCATGGTCAGCCATTCCGGTTTCTCATCATCCGCAAATGATTTCCATAGTTTTTCCATTTCATCACAGTGTTTTTCAACTGTCTTATAGTACAAATTACTTTCATGTCCAAAACCAAACCCAAGAAAGTACTCACAATCATGCTGCAGCCTGCTTAACATCTGATAATCAAATTCCCTCGGATGTCTTTTGAAAGGAGCCTCGCACTCAACCTCTTCCATAACTCTTTCAAACGGTTCACCGCAAATATCCCCATCTTCGGGATGTCTGTATGCTCCTGTGTGCAAGTCTAATTCACCATGCCCGTTATCCAGATCAAAATAAATTTTCCCGTTTTCATCCTCATAACATGGGTAATTTCCTGTTCCTCCAAAGCCAATGTAATTAATTTTCATTTTTTCCTCCACTATATTTTTTTAACGTACATTTTTATATATTTCATCACGTTACGATATTGTAACGTGTAATTTAGATTAAAAAATATAACTTAATCTATACTAAAGTCCTGTGTAAGGACATAAAAAAAGATCGCTCCGTGGCGATCACATTATAAAAAGCCATGCGAAATTCACATGGCTTTTTTGATTTATTTTTTTAATTTCATTTATGGTTTTATTTTACCATATATGCTGAATATTTGCAACTTTTTTGTAGAATCAGTCATGCTCCTAGCAGATCAAAAAGACTGATCTGTTCCCATTCATCAACCTCAATATCAGTAAATTCAATCTGTTTTTTTAGTGGAACATTTAAAGGCCCATCTATGAGCGAATTATTTTCTGAACTTAAGGACATTTTTTTATCTTCCATATTCTTTGCACTGTTATGTTCTCCGTCAGTCCGCAATTCTCTGATATACCACATAGGTGCTTCTACAATAAGTCCCGGAAACCTGGAAATGATTCCATCTATCTGCTCTTTTGTGATATTATCGAGAGAAATCATTTCTCTTGGAACTGATATGCACAGTTCGTCAACAAGTTCTTTTCTTCTTAAATCCGGACGCACCTTTTTCAGATACATTCCTTTGCAGATGTCTTTTGTTTGAAGGGACATCATTGTATCAATCAAGGATTGTGTTTGCTCTTCATATCCAAAAGTAAAGCGGTCTGGATGAGCCTTTGCAAATTCAACCAGCACGTTTTCCGTGCGGTATACTTTGGAAATATCATTTGTATCATAACAATACTTTCCTTTTACCCATTCACATATCACATCTTCTGACATATATTTATCTGGAACAGATATCGGTTTGTTAAAAAGTTTTTCTTCTACTACTGTTTTCCAAAAAGACTCTTTATCTACGTCAGACAGCTTATCAATAATATCTGTGTTTCTTTCAACTGCAAAGCTATTTGAACGCATTGCAATAAGCAGCATATCCACTGTCAGAAATTTATTTGGCATTTCTGTAATTTTAGCACCATGCTTGCTTAAAAAAAGCTTCCAATCCTCTTCTGTCTTCGGATTATAAGATCCGTTATGTAACTCGACATCTTTCGTAACCTCTTTTTTGAAATCACGGTATTTATTTGATAAATGTTTTTCCTGGTCTTTTTCCAAATTTAAAAGTGGCGTATAGCATCCGTTACTTAACAGCTCATTCCAAAATGAATCATCCTCTACAAACTTATTCGGAACATGACGTATTGCATACGGATATCTCTTGCAGACTTCGAGACATACCTCTTTTGATTTGAACTCTTCTGGAAGATATTGCAGCATCCATCCAAGCCCATTATAATACATATGGTTACCATTTCCACAATCATAAATATCCCATCGTCTTATCGTTTCTGCAATAAGTTTCCAGGAAATCACTATCTTTTTCAGGTTCTCAGGAATCTTGCTGTAATGAAATCCACCAGTCATACAACAGCACTGATAAAATACTTTGTCTTTTAATTCATCCGGTAGTTTTATCATATAATCCGTAAATCCAGTATCTTTGTAATTTCTTACACAATACTCAAGATAATGATAAAGCAGATCTTTGTTCCACCTTTCTATAGGAATTTCTCGCAGTCCTCCGCTATTTTCGCAAATAACTTCCAGTAAATTTTCGTCTGACAGAAGATCTATATATTGGGAAAGCCAATTAACAGCACTCCAGTCTTTTTTGCACAGAGTAACAAAACGTTTAGCCGTCATGAATCTTGCCGGGATATCTCTTACATGGAGATATTTTTGATGTTTGATTGCATGATCTACAAGCTCATCTGTAACAAACTCCTTTGGAATCATGTTTAATGCACGGGATTCCTTTTCCACCAACTCAGCAAGTGTTTGATAGTCACGCTTTTTATGAAAATATTTTCCCTCACTGATTAGTACTTTTATAACTGGAATGGTGTCATTTGCACTTGTTTTAATATGTTCCTCTGTATCTTCCCTACGAATAATTGTATCAATGGAAAGTGCATCTTTGTCATTCTCTTTTAATTTATTTATTGCTTTCTCCACATTTTGATAGCACAATAAATATATTTTTATTTTGATAGGATCCGTATAATTGATCACATATCCTTCCTGTTCTTTTTGTGGTAAATTTTTAAATTTCATATTTGTATCCTCCTGCCGCATGTCTTCAGACATGTACTATTATTAATTCCACTTAATAAGGCAGCCGGTTATATTTTCCTAGCTGCCTTTATGTATCATTATAGATTTTGTTTTATACCAAAAATCAACAAACGTGAGCTTGTTACTTTGCAATATTGATATATTCAACATCCGGATTGTTTTTGTAAATCTCTCTGATTTCCGTTTCCGTATACTGTCTTTCAAGCACATACGGATCATTGTAAGTTCTGTGTGTCACTGTTCCATCTTTCCATTTCACTGCAATATATAACATTTTTCTCTCTCCATTCATGTAAATCTTAGTTTCATTCGGCTAATACGCTAATACAGATGTATAATAATCTAACTCAGTTTCATCTAATCCATGTTCTTCAGCAGATTCAACGTCTTTCAGTATATTAAAAATCATATCTATTGTCATATCTAATGTATATGATTCCCAATATTCTTCTTTTGTTAAATCATCATCTTCTGAACCGAGAAAATAAAATGCGTTATCACCAATTCTACAGCAAATGCCAATACATCCTGCATATTCTTCTTCGATTGAAACAGTTCCAGATTCAAAACCATTTCTAATCATTTCTCTTGTAATCATGTCCTATCCTCCAATCTTCTAAAGAAATGCGAATTTAGTCTGCTTCTTTTTCATTTAATAACTTATCTGCATCTCTATCCAAATCCAAGATTTCGTTTGCAACTAAATTTGCAGTCTGCCTATTACATCCTGTCATTTGCATAACCCTGTTTTCCATTATAGTTATAATGTTATTATGAACTGCTTTCAATTCTTCTCTTGTCAACATTTTAATCGCCATTTACCTTTCTTAAAAACCATAGGAAACACGCATTTCTACACTTCTATTCTTCCATATTTTTCAAGTTCTTTAAAATCTGAAAATAAGAAGACATCATCAACTGTAATTCTTATTCTGTTTCTCTCTTTATCAACTGCAATCGGATAAACTCTATTTGCGTATAATGCACTTCCGTCAATTCCGCAAGTCTCTTTGCAATAGAATTTTCCAAAACTAGGCATCAATTCACCCAATGTCATTTTTATCATTCCTCCTTATGAAATATCCATTTACTCTGTTTTATCAAACATTCCTTCAAAATCAAGTTCGTCAAAGATCATATTAAGTTCTTCAAAAATAACATTTTCTAATTGGATCTTTACACACATTCCATCATCCTGAAAATATTCATCTCCTACAATTTTTCTAAGGTTTTGTACAAATTCATCCACATCACTTAGCGGAATCCATATACAAAATGAAGTTCCCTCATCCATCCATCCAAGATCAATGGCATATTTTTGTATTAATTTATATAACTTTAAGTCTTCCGACATTTGCACATCTCCTGTATCTTCATATACTAATTTCATCTTTTTTCCCCCTTTTCAAATTCGTCAGCAAATTTCTGTGTAAATTTGCCGATCTTATAAGTACCATAATTGACTTTAATCTGTCCTGTAATTTCCAAGTATCCGTTTTTTACCATCTCATTGATAAGATTTTGACAATCGGCACTCAGGAAACATTCTCCGTCATCAAGTGAGTATTTTGGAAAATTGATTGTTACATCTCCGTAGTACTCTCCATCTGATGTATAGGCAATAACTGCCTTTCTCTGAAACATATCTGCATATGTCTCTACTAAAAACTTCACTTGCTTATCGCTTACTCTCATATTATTTTCCTTCTTTCATAAATCGTTTTCAGTTTTTATATAATCACGCTGTTAAAAAACGTGTAGTTTAGATTAAAAATTTATATAAAACCCTATAAAAGGGTATAAAAAAAGACCGCCTAAGCGATCTATAATTAGAAAAAGCCATGTGAAAATCACACGGCTTTTTTGATTTATTTTTTTAATTTATTTATGCGTTTATGTTAGCATAAATAACAAATTATTGCAACAGAAAATTAGATCAATTCAAAACTGATTAACGACTGTTCCAACAATGAAAGTGCTTCTTTTTCCATTAGATATTCTTCTTCGGAAATGATTCCCAATTCAAAATCTATTTTTGAATCACTTTCGTATCGGAACAGTTCTTGAAACATCATTGTCCTTTTTCTCATGCTGCCTGAAAAATGAAGCATTACTTTGTTATCTCCATCTTTCACCTTTTGCTTAAGATAAGCATATCCTCGTCTTGTTTCCTGTGCTATTGTTTCTTTTTTCATAGGTAAATCACCTCACAATTATCGTTTGATCTTTTCAATGAATGAAATTTCCTCATCGAATTTTTTCGTGCTTTCATTTCGTTTCAATTCATCCAACCAGTCGGACAACATATCGTCCAGCGAATGATATTCCAAATGACCGCGGTCCACTTTTCCTTTCCATTCACAATTTTTCACATCTTTACTGTACAGAATTGTGTCTGCCAAAACTAATCTGCCATCAGGATAGAATCTCCACATATAATCATAGAAATCACAAATGCTTCCCATGATTTCTAATTTGTCATCCCATTCTGAGAATACACCTTCCGTTAATTCTGAAACAGTTAATGCATCTTGCTTTTGGATCATTTCTCCATAACTATATCCATGATCCCTTTTATATCTACTCTCCATATATTCTCCAATCCATGAAACCATGCCGGGTGATATATTCACCCGGCACCATACTCTTACACTTCCTCAATTCCTGGCAGCATTTCACCAAGGTGTAGTTCTTCGCGTACAATGTTGTAAGCTTTGGTTACTGCAGACATGCGATCTACAAAGTATAACCACTTATGAACATCATCATCCGTCCAATCTCCACGAAAATCATTCATAATTTCTTCATCAAGATTGATAAAATCAAGAATATCCGTCTCGTGATCGTTTTCAATAGATCTTAACCTGGCAGATAGCTCTGCATAGCATTTTCTTAATTCTTCCATTTTTCGCTCTCCTCAATTACTGTTGAACACTATCTTTTACATCATCTTCCTGCAAAGCCAAACTTTTGTACAACGGAAGAGACATAATATACGGATGATCATAGTCAATCTGATAAATAATCGCATTTGGTGCAAATGACTTTATCCTTTCGACATCAGATAAGCTACTAAACTGGCGTATCTGTCGATGCACCCATCTATTGTAACGATTTCCTGTATCCCTCAGTGTCATTCTTCCAATGAGCATCTGCTCAACCAGCGGATCATCTTTGGGGATAACAATATACAGTTCCCAGTCTTTTTCATTTATGAGCTGGCTTAATTTTGCTGCCACCTCATCATAATACGATGCAAAAACAACGTCATATTCTTCTGTTTTTTTGATCAACTCTGATACATACTGATTTTTCCAACCAGCGTCTTTGGTTCTGTACGGAGTACTGTCAAAGTCAACACAATTCAACTTGCAATTTTTTACAGCTGTACTTTTCCCGCAACATGATGTTGCTAAAATAATTTTTTTATTCATATTATTTTCTCTTCTTTCTCCTGTGGTCAGGTATTAATTTTTAACACTTCTCAAAAATAATTTATAAATCAGCTTGCACAATCCAGCAAAAACATTTCTACATCTGAAAAATAATACTCACTGGCTGCCATAACCTTGGCATATTCTTTTTCTCCTTCAAATGCATTAATTACTGCCTGCTCATCCAAATTCATTTCAGAATATTTTTTCTTTCCATATGCCGGCGGCAGCCATCCTTTTTTCTGTGAACCGTAAATATTGAATTTTTTTAATAGCTCTTCATTCTTGAATACAATGTGACAGGTTCCTTTTTTGTAAAAAGTAACCTTAAAATATTTCAGATCAATATTTTTTGTCTGTCCTGAATTCTGAGCCAGTGTTAAGGCATCATTAAGAGCCAGATCATCCGTCCTTCCACCATCCAGATAATTGAAACACTTTTCAATATCTGCTAACTTTGTTCTTACACGGTGATCAAGACAATAACTTCCACTGTATGACGTGTACGCATTGAGCGGGATGATTACTTTTTTGTTTACCATGTAAGCACTGTTTGTTTTCCATCCGTTGTAATAATGGATGTTTGAACCCATTTCGTCATAGTAATAATGTTTATGACTAAATTCTTCAAACAGCCCTACAATGGCATCTTCAATGCCTCTTGACACATTTTTTAACATGTCAATTTTTACTTCCAAGACATTAAACACGGAAAACTCTACATCCATCAATTCGGAAACCTTATTGTAATACTCTCTCTGAAGGTTGTCGGTCAGATTTCCGACAAATTTAGGATTCGTAAATAATGCTTTCCAATATTTCCGTCTCACAAGACGAATGTATTCATTGACAGAAGCCTGTCCATCATATCGGTTACGCTGCGTGCAAAGATTTAATGAAAGAATGCACTCCCCTGTTGCTTCCGTTCTTCCGTCTTCGTTTTTTTTGAACTCAGACAAAATAACCGGCTGCATTCCCTGGTATTCTCTGATCAGCCTGCATCCAGCTTCCACTTCCAGCTTGTACTGGTCCACGATTGCTTTAATAAAATCGTTTTCCACAAGCTGATTCGTATTTGGTGCTACTGTTTCTTTTACTGTCTTCTCTCTCTGTAGCCGGTCAATAATGGACGAACGCCTCTCCTTCTTTGGAAACTGTACTTTTACAAGAGCCACTTCAACCGGCGTCTTTCTTTCAGCCTCCATAAATGCACTCTGAACATATTCCACAGTTCCATTGCTCTGTTCGATCTTCTTTGCAAGAAGGATTCGATCGTTGCTGCACTGATTTTTCAATGTTTCTGCATTCAAAAGACATACGATTGCACCTCCGGTAATTTCCTGCATTTCCATTGCCTTCAGAAGATGTCTGCATCCGTCACTAAAAGGCGGATTCATAATGATTAAATCGTACATTTTCATAGTGTCATATGTCAGGAAATCATCATGAACAACACGCATGCCATTTCCCTTTAAAATATGACGGAGATTCTGATCTTTCTCGATGCAATCTACATCCAAAAAGTTCTCTTCTCTTGTCCATGATCCCAAAACTTTCTTTGCTTCTTTCTGCAGAGATTCTACAATATTTCCTTTCCCTGCGGATGGTTCAAGGACAGTTCTAATCATTTTAAAATTGAGACCTTCCACCATTTTTTCAATCAATTTATCCGGTGTCGGGTAAAAATCTTTGTTTTCTAACATATTTTTTTCCTCCTAGAAAGAATACGCCCCCTGCGGGCGCATCCACTAAAATCTGCACCCATAGGTGACGTATTGCCCTACAGGAGACAATACGGTTATTTTCTTTCGTTTAAAATATGGATAGCTTCAGATACATGCTTTTGCTGCAATCCACCATCCGATATTTTATTTACAAAAAATTTTGTCTGAACCAGAATATTTTCAAGGCCATATTTTTGATATTCTGATCTGTTGAAATCATCGTCCAGTATAACTGCCTGAATTTCATTTTTATCATTTCTTGCCTGCAGCCACATAAAAATTTCATATGGACGGCATCCGTTGATCGTTGGTGTTTTGTCTAGTATCTCCATATCATACTGTGCTAACATATCAACCAGGTGCTGATACATGCAATATGCTTTTGAATTTGATGGATCATCCAGCTCTTTCCAAGTGGATGCTAATACAATTTTAGCATCACAAGCGTGGCATAATTCAGAAAGCAATTTTACATGATATTCACTAATTTCAATGTGTATTTTTTCTGTCGCCGGGATCTCACTTTCCTTTATCGAATCAAAATAAGCCTTCGAATTCAGAACCCCATCAATATCAAGAAAAATGATTTTCTTTTTCATTTGCCATTTTCCTCTCAGTCAAAGGTCAGGTTAACGCCTTTTCAGTTTTCTATAATGCTTTTTCAACTTTCTCATATAACTTGGTTCATTACGCTCGATGTGCCATTTTCCCATTGGATATTTTTCTATCTCATCCTTGTGTTCAAGAAGATAATCCATTTTAAAACACTTACGTCCCGGTTTCCAAACACAATCATAAGGATCATACACAAGAACACATTTTCCATCATTTCTTAATCTGCACTCTGTATCTCGCACCTTAAAATGATAACCAGATTTTATTCCTAATAGCTTATGGCTTGTTTCCCAATCGGCATAGCCTTCACGATAGTCGATTTCCTTTTCAAAAAATTTGCAGTCATTTTCTTCATCCATTATGTAATGATAATCCTCTCCATGACGATCTGCTTCACAGCACCAACCACGTCTTATATCTCTTTCTTCATCCATGTATTCAGATGAAAAGACTAAATTTTTACAATCTGTACATTTTCCCATTTTATTATTTCCTTTCCGTATCTCCTCTGCCACACATACTACCATGGAAGGTGGCATGATGATTGCTTAGTTTTGTTATTTGAACATATATTTTTCTTCAAAACAACAACCTTCTGGCAGCCGAAAGTTTTTTCTCTCGCACCGTTTTTTTCTTTTTCAGGCATGCAACTGCTTCTTCTTCTGATTCAAAAATATCATCACATTCATCGAGCCAATAGGTTATTCCGTCTTTTGCTAAAATAATATGATCATCTTCTACTGTCTCGATCACACCTTTAATAATCTCTGCAGAATCAAAATCACAGACTACATAATACAGTGTCTGACCTACTTTATAATTTTTCATTTTGTTTTTCCTCCTGAATTTTCTATATTTTGTCACATTTTATATAATCAGCTTTCGCTGTATTTTAGATTAAAAAATCTATATGAAGCCTTATAAAAAGGCATAAAAAAAGACCGCCTATAGCGATCAAACTATAAAAAGCCATGTATAATTTACATGACCTTTTCCGACTTGTTTATTAATTTTATTTATGTTACATATTATACCATTGCAATAGGGGCATTTCAAGTATTTTTCTCATGGCATAGTAAATTTTACAAAGTAAAATTGACGCTTTTTCTTATCATCTTCCATTCTAAGAATTTTGCGGACTTTTTTTAATGTTCCCTTATAGGCTTTCTTCTTCTGACATTTGGGATCAATACTCCTAATAATTCGATAATATTTGGCATGAGTATATGTACTACATCTTGCACCTGTAAGATATTTGCATGCATTTCTCAATTCATTTTCAAATTTCTCTTCCTCTGTTTTTCCTGGTGTTTCGTCACCTTCATTTGCCACACATTTTCCCTTATGCATTGAAATAAAAATATTATTTTTATTTCCCCATATGTTCCAATATAATAAATATTTACAATGTCGCTCATTTCTATTGGATAATTTTATGTTAACCATACAATATCCTATAAAACATACTGAATATAACATCCAAAGATCAACTAGAATCATTTTATGCGGATATATTTGACAAATTACTGAAGTTACCATATATATAACCATTAATATCTTCATGTCTATAGGTACTGAATAAAAAAATTTCTTCATAACTATATTCCTTTTAGTGTAGCTTTTTTTTCAACCTATTATATTCTGCTGTTATATTTAATGCAAGAAAATCAGGTATTTTATTCAAATATAATTCCAGTTCTGAAATCTCATCATAATCATCATCCGTTAAACTTTCTTTGTTCGCTAATATACAATATCTTTCATATTTTCTTTGCAATACCTGTGACATTTCATTTACATTAAAATACCCATTTACAATACCGGCATATGGTATATTGCACAGTCCATCCGCAGCGAGAATTTCACTGTCTAAATCATAAATGACCGCATTTTCTATGCTATTCACAACAAATGGTGAATTGGTGGATACAATAAACTGTACATTGGGAAATAGTTTTATTAATAATGGAAGAATCTTTCGTTGCATATCCAGATGAAGGTGTGCTTCGATCTCATCTATAAATACGATCCCCGGCATGCTTAGATCAAAGTTTGCATCTAGCACTTTATCCATCTCCAAAATCAAATTTACAATGATATACATAATTGCTGCATACCCACTGGAAAGTGTCATAAAATCAAATGACAGTCTATTCTCAATCTGAATGGAAAAATGTAATGTATCTTCATCAAATGTCAACCGTGCCGTATGATCATCGAAAATCTTTTTTAATAATTTATCGAATTCATCAAACCATTCCGTTATCTTCCCTGCTTTCTCATCCTTTCCATTCATTTTGGCTAAGACCTGTCCCATTTTTTTATCTAACAGATATTTTTCAAATTTTTGTCCCGTATATTCAGTAGATTGTGTTAATTCACTATGAAAATCACGTTCTGCTTTATAATATGCTGCTACAAAATGGTTATCTGAAAGGTCCTTAGTTGGTACATTATAATTAACGATAATATTGTTGTTATTTATATTGGCTGTATTTCCATAAACACTGACATGGACGGCTTTTGCAAGTGCATCTAATACACTGGATTTTCCACTTCCATTTTTCCCGGTTATCACCAAGTGCTTCAACTGTGTTTCAGAAACCGGAATATTTCTCTCATTTAAGTTTCGTACATGGTTTACTTTTATATCGGTAATAAATTTCTGCATTGTCTTTTTCTCCTTTTTCATTTATTATTATCTACCATACAAAATAAGCTGCAAAAATGAAAGCTGAAATTATTAACATAGCTCCACTCAGAATGATCCATCCGTTCATTCTTACTCCCAAATATATCTGGTTTTTGTTTTTTATTCCATCAATTATTTCATATATCCCCATAGCAATTAGTACAATGAACATCAATTCAAAGTATATCTTTTTTGTCATATCATAGTATGCAAAATTTGCACATAAAATAAATATTGCTGTCAATACAATCACAAAAACATTAGAAAATATCTCCTTTTTCACAAGCAATTCATTCCTCCGACGCTTCCATTTCAATTTCACTCTCCTCATTATCCAGCCAAAAACCAGAGTCATCGAGAGGTGTATAGCTTTCTGGATCTATATTGTACGGATTAAACATGCAAATTTTTGTATATTTTTTAGATTTTTTTACCTGACAATGTCTGTACTCTTTTATATTACCATTATGGTATTTGACAGTTATATTGTAAAACAATGGTTTATCTTCTGTATCAGATATCTTATTTTCTGTGTTATAACTTGATTTTTCTTTCTCGCTTGATAAGTAGTATTTCTCTTTGTATTCTTTGACAATAACTTTATCGCCAACCAATAATGTTTTATTCGAATATACAAATATCCTCTTGCCAGATTCCGTTTTAATAAGAAACTTCATGCCGAGAGTACCTCTGACGTCCATAACAGTTCCGTACTCAAATTTATATTCTTTTTCATCTTGTCCCTTAATGTACATAAATGTAAACAATTCCATTTCTAATATTATGAACGCAGTTAATAACATAGTAGTATATGTAATATATTTTGATTTATTCATTTTATTTTTTCTACCTCTCTAAAATTCTGTTTAATGTACTAATTCTTTTGGAAATTCCTGTATCAATCCATTCCAAATATCTTCCAGACTGGCTTTCATAAATATGGGAATGCTTTCATCATAACAATCAAATGCAATAGATCTTATCCAATCTCTTTCCGGTATTACCCTGTTTTTTCTGTTTCCATTCTCTGCCCCAACAATCACCCAATCTACAAGATGGTTGTTTAAACAATCGTTCCAATATTCCGAAACAGTAACATCTTCCAAAAGCGGTTCCACACTTAAAAAAGTTTTTGTTCTACAATTTATATTATTAAAAGCTTTTGTTGCAATCATAAGCTGTTGCTCATTTGTTGCGCTTGCTCCATACCACATATTGTCGGCAATAACCAGTTTTCCTTTATTCTGCAATTCAATGTATCTTTGTGGATTCTTTGTCAGAAAAAGATAATTATGTTGCGCTGCCCGTACACAAGCAGACAAAACCTCTTCAATCCATGAATCAGGAACCCAAGAACCAAATAAATCTGCCATAGAACACACAAAAATATTACTGCTTTTCTTAGCTTTGTATTCATCCAATCTGTACCTATATAGTGTAGGTTTAAATCCATACGGGTAAGGTTCTGTTTTTCCCGATTTTTCCGCATATACACGTTCATTTAGTTCAATCAGTCTTCCAGATCTTCGGTGTACCGTCCATCATTGCCACATATTTTCCGTAGCTCATGCCGGCTTCTCTTGCTTTTCCTAAAACATTATCTAATGTACTGTTTCTACATGTTTTTACGCTTCTTTTTTCCCTATCTTTTCTTCTGCGGTATTCATTTCTGCAATCCTTTCCACAGGTAAGTGCTCTGACGCAGATAGTTTCAAAGAGCTTCCCACAGATGATGCATTTCTTGGTGTACACTTTATTATTGAGCATTTTGTTTTCCTCTCTTTCCAACATTTGCTGTATCACTGCATCCGGCGATCAGGAGTGCTACAGCTATGATGGCTGTTATAAGTTTCCTTTTCATGATCTACCTCCATCAAGATTTCTTTTTCTCATCATACGGCTCGCCACAGAACGGGCACCGTGACAGTAATACCGGCAGCTTCCGCTCTCTCTTCTTACCTTTTTCTTTTACTGTAAATTCTAAGTACGCTCTTTCGGATATAACCTCGATAGGTGGTAATACCTGCTCGATGTTTTCCATCCCACACATTTTTTCCAATACCTCATCCATGCAATTACACATTGTTTCCCCTCTCTTTCTCAAAGTTCATCGATCATCTTTGAGTACTCGTTATACTGTTCTTCCGTCACATCTGCGACATTGTTCAGGAAAAAATATAAATATCCTTTTGAGTACTCGGCTGACCATAGTTTTAATTTGATTTTCTTTTTGGCAATTTCATAATAGAGACCGAAATCCATTATTATATTTTTCATGAGATGACCATTCCTCTCTTCTTGGTTTTGTTATCTGGTTCTAAAATAAACTCATCTGGTTCTCGTCGTACTGGTAAACACGTCCGGTTGTGATTCTTCCCATCTGACGCAATCTCTCCACCCGCGGTTTCTGCTTAAAATTTGCCATATAATTATTGTCCACTTCCGGCGGTAGGGATAAATAACATTCCTCTGGTAATGACAACTGATTTTCTGTGCAGGCCTCGTGGATCTTTGACTGATAATAAATAATGTGATTTCGCACCAGATTCATGTTGCAGCCATCCGACCAGAACGGATCATTACACCCGTTCTGATTGATAACTTTCCAGTGTTCTATTTCTCTGCGGATGCACTGGCGGTACTCTTTCACTTTATCTTCTGCTGTCTGTATCATGGCAGCACCTCCACAAAATTTAAGGTTAGGCAAACCGAAGCTGTCCTGTCTGCTCTGCTTCTATCTGCATATTTGGCATACGTTCCGCTACGCACAGTTCCGAAAGATTTGCTCTGACCAGTGCCGCAGGTATCGGTGGGCATACTGCATTGCCACATCTGCGCACCTGTTCACTTCTTGGATACGTCTTTCCGGTGTAATCATGATCAATAATATAATCTTCCGGGAATCCCTGACATCCGTACAGTTCTCGTGGTTCCAACATCCGCAGCCCAATATCTACGATTTGATAATCGACACCCTCTATCGTAACCAATCCGAATCTATCCCTGGCTGTCACAGTATCAAGCGGCTGTTCTATATCCTGCCCTGTTCCCTGTCCATAGTATTTAATCAGAAACGCTCTGACCTCTCCAAAGTGTCCGTCACCAGCCGTGATCGTTGGTAATGGCTGTCTGATATCTTTTCCGTCACAATGATTGTTCATCTGAATCAGATTCGCAGTAACAACGCTGTTATGATCCCATGCGGTCACTGTCGGAAGCGGATTTTCTACTGTTTCCCCAGCACCTTTATATCCTCCGTCATAGTACTTATGCAGAAACGATGCGACCAGCCCATATCTATTTGAGCTGTCAACTGTCATGATCGGATCTTTTATAGTCTGCCCTCTTACTCCATCTTTTGAAGTTTCTGAATGGTACTGAATCAACGTAGGACTAATAAGACATTGCTGATTGCCAGTTGTAATTGTGTGTATCGGATCTTTGCAATTTCCGCCCGGATGATTTGTCGTATTCGTTCCCATGTATGGTGCAAGCGTTGGTTCAATCAGACAATGCTCATTTTTGCTCACAATCGTTGTAAGCGGCTCTCTAACATCCTTGCTTCGGTCTTTTGCAAATCCTGTCTGCCCGATCTGTACCATATATGGCTCCACAATCCCGTACCCGTGCTTTCCGGTTATGGTCGGCATCGGCTCTCTAATGTCATTCGGTCTACGCTCACCGCCATGATTACACTGAATGATAAAAGGCTTTGGATTATTCAAAACGAATTTTATAAATCCTCTGGCTATCCTGTCCATCGTCTTTTGTGCCAGTGGTCTTACTGCTCGGATGCCGTATTTCTCTTTAATCTCTTCTGAAGTATCGAAGATACTCGGGCAGGGCAATGAAAAATCCAACTGTGTGTATGCTCCAACATAAGGTTTTTTCAATCCTGCCTTTACCTCTTCACTGTCTGCCGGTGCGTGTGTCGGCTCTGGCCAGACGATCGGCTTGCCGTCACACCGGGCGATCATGAAAAATCTCTTTCGCATGGTAGGTGCTCCGTAGTCAGCGGCAATCAGCTCCCGGAATTGCACTTCGTATCCTAAATCCGTGAGCTGCTGAACGAATTTCTGAAATGTTTCGCCCTGCTTTGCCTTAATCGGATGGTGTCGCCGTCCAAGTGGTCCCCAGGTTTTAAATTCTTCCACATTTTCAAGCATAATTACCCTCGGTTGAACAAGTCCCGCCCATCTACAAGCAACCCATGCCAAACCTCTAATAAACTTATCTTTTGGTTTTCCGCCTTTTGCTTTTGAAAAATGTTTGCAATCAGGCGAAAACCAAGCCAGTGCTACAGGATGTCCGTTACATGCCTTTACCGGATCGACCGCCCAGACGTTTTCACAGTA
>OGCQ01000275.1_pt1 | contig 93474 bp, 74 predicted proteins | sample 1570161 | NCBI WGS metagenome assembly OGCQ01 (sample SAMEA4384402, study PRJEB24528) | human gut metagenome | reverse complement strand
ACTGCGCAAGCCGCTGGATGATCGTTTTCTTCTTTTCCGTGCGGTTGCCGCCGCCAAAGCGGGAGACGGGCGGCAGGATCTGGTCAACATCCGTGCCGGTCGTTTTGAGCGCACCGTCGCGGAAGGCATTGGCAACAAAGCGCTGCGCCTCCGCGGGCTTCAGCTTTTCTTCTGCGATGATTTGCTCCAGCTCCTGCTGTTTTTGCTGCTGCACATAACTCTGCCAGTCGCGGTCAACATCCGTTGCGGCGTTGACCGTACTAATAAAGCCGTGGATCAGATCTTTCTTGCTGCGCAGCTGGATGCTGGAGTCAATCGCCCGGTCGATGGTTCCCAGGATGCTTTTGTCCTTGCAGTTCGATTCATGGTACTTCATGACAAGCATCAAAATGTAGTCGATGTTGATCTCCACCTGCCGGATGAGCTCGATCTCGAAGGTAATATCATCGCTGATGTTTTCTTTGTCTCCATCCGTTTTCGGGCGGTACGCCTGATAAAGGTCGAGATAGACGCTCTGGTAATCCTGAAAATCCCGCTCCGGAAGAATCTCATGCCCGACAAACTGGTCAAATGCGCTTAAGATATTTTTAAGCCGCAGGATATTGCCGTAGAGCTTGATGAAATTCTTCTGCTTCTGCTCACCGGTGATCGGCTGGCCGAGCGGAAACTCACTTGATAGCTCGTCAATCAAATCACGGTAACCGGGAACGGCTTTCCCATTTTCCTCATAGCCGTCATAGTGCGCATCATAGCCCTTGAGCAGCACAACGCCGCTGGCCTCGCGGTCACCAAAAAGCGCGATCGCGTCGTCGGTGGCTTTTTGCAGATTGCGGAAGCAGACGATATTGCCGTAGGTTTTGACGGAGTTCAGAATCCGGTTCGTCCGGGAAAACGCCTGAATCAGACCGTGCATTTTACGGCGGATTGATACGATGGCCTCAAACGGCTCGTCGTCCCAGTGCTGGGGGGCTGACCAGCGTATCGCCGTGGGCGATGTCAAATTTGTCGTAGTCAATATCATGCAGGAACATGTTGATGCGGCAGAGGTTGTAGGTCGTGATATTGATCTCCTGCCCATAAAATCCCTGCCGGATATTGCCGAGGCCGAGGATCTTCGCTGCTTTCAGAAGCAGAGAACCGGAACCGCAGGCGGGATCCAAAAACACCAACAATACAATCGGAAAGCAAAAATTAAACAACTTCTTTTTCATGTTGTACTTCCTTACCATTTTTCTATTTAAAGCCGGTATGCAATTCCCAATATTTTCTTTCCCGAGTGCAACAGATACTCAATTCCGTTCATACATAAGAGTGTCAGTATAATCCCCATCAATTCGCGCATCTGTTATCGTAAGGGTGTTTCCTTTGATAGAATATGAACCAATAATGTTATCATGACTCCAAAACTGTCCTCCATAAGGTCCTAAAACCTTGAGGGTACCATCGACCACACTCCACTCCCCAGTCTCGTCCTCGTCGACAACGCAGGAACCGTCGCTGTAAAAAGTAATACTGTCCACGTTCGTTTTTCCTGACGTAAGTACCCATGTTCCCACAAAAGCCCTGTTCGAACTTGCGCAGCCCGAGAACAGCAAAATGACACACAACGCCAGTATCAGGCAAGTTGCAACTTTTTTCATCAATATCCCTCTTTCTGTAGATAATTATGCGAATAACGTCCGTGAGATCTTTCCGCTCCCGCATTTCAATTTTCTGCCCGCAAACGCTGGTACATTATCAGCAAGGTGTAACGGGGAGCCGGAATGCGGTTCCCCGCTGCTTGAATGCTGTGTTAGCCTCGATAGGCTCTATAAAGGAATGTCACAATCTGCGCGCGGGTGCAGGATGCATTGGGACTGAACGCGGCAGCGCTCGTGCCGGTTGTAATTTCGTGGTCGACCGCCCATTTTACAGCATCTGCGTAATAAGTCGTCTGCGGCACGTCCGTAAACACGGTGCGTCCTGTAACGGAAGGCGCACCATTCGCGCGGTGCAGGAGCGTCACAGTCTGTGCGCGGTCGATGACCGCATCGGGGCTGAATGTGGTGCTGGCTGTGCCGGTCGTAATGCCTTCTTCCAGCGCCCACAGAACCGCGTCATAGTAATACGCGCTGGGAGAGACGTCGGTAAACGGCATACGGCTGTTTTTGGGCGCGGGCGAACCGGAGGCACGCCAGAGGAAGGCCACCGCCTGCGCACGGGTGCAGATGCTATTGGGCTCAAAGCGATTTGCGCTCACGCCCGTGGTAATACCCTTGTCCACAGCCCAAAGTACAGCATCATAATAATGGTCTGTGCTGTGCACATCATCAAATTGAGTCTGCCTCGCATCTTTTGCAGTCGTTGTCGTGCCCGAATCTGTTATACCAGTGTTTGTTTCTTTTTCAAACGTTGCAAATATAGTGGCATCGTTACGAACATCGGTAAACGTGTAAGAGTTGACCGGCCCGACGCTTCTACCATTCACTTCAACATTTTTAATTCGGTATCCAGCATCAGGCTTTATCTCGAATGTTTTATTTTCTCCTTCAAAAACAGCCACTTTACCACTCGGGGCAAGTGTACCGTTTCTTCCAGCGGTTGCGCTGATTGTATATTGCATTGTATCGGAAACAATTACGCTTACCGTAGCGGAGTATCCGCCATCGTTCGTTACTACATATACATTCGTTTTTCCAATGGCAACAGCCGTAATAACGCAAGTTCCGTTTGCCGCTTTGACCGAGGCAACATCTGTATTTTCGACTTTCCAAGTAACTGCCTTATTTGTTGCATTCTCAGGAAGCACTATCGCTGTAACTTCTGCCATTTGACCCACATGCAAAGAAATCTGCTCTGTATTCAAGCCGACCGAATCAACCGGGATATTGGTTGTGTGTACCGGATCATTTGGGTTCGTCGGGTCACTGCCTCCGTGATATTCTTCAAGGTTTGTCAGGCCGTCACCATCATCGTCGCTGTTCGCAATATCCTTGTCTTCACCTTCTTCTCCCCAGAGATGATATTTGTCACAAAACCAGTCAGGAATACCATCACCGTCTGAGTCCGCTTCACCGCCAATCAAAATGATCTCGCTCAAGGCAGACCTGCTTCCATCCGCCAAAACAATCTCAACTGCTGCATAAACTGTACGTCCACGTTCAAGCAAATTGATTGTCAGCGCAGTATCATCCGCCGAAAAGCTTCTGACGACTACACTATCAGCGGTTTTATCGGCAAATTTGTTATTGGAATAGAACACATTGTAATATATGCTATCCGTATTGGGGTCGTCAAAATTTACTGTTACGACAGCATCCCGATCCGTAGATTGTGTATACGAAAGGTTCTCTGCCGGCAAAGCACTGCTCGCAGACGCCATCTTTGCCATCAGAACGTATATGCCTTCGCCACTCAGATCTGCTCTGGCACCGATATTCATATTTTCTTCTTCGGTGTAATCAGTTTCTAAAATTGTCCATTCTCCACCGACATACTTAAACCACGCCAAAGTCGTATAATCTATTTCTGCCAGGTGATTTGCCACAGAGTATATCTCGCCACCCACAAATCCAGATCCATTGTCACTGGATATCAAAGTTGCCTGATTTACAGAGAAATACTCACCATTTGTATATTGCGTATTGTCTGCAATAAAAGTATAAGACGATAGTTGGTTCGTTGTTACATAGGCCATGACCGCATTGTCCGCTGCAGTATACATATAACCTGTCTCTGTATTTCCAGAGCGGTCAATATAGTATGTATTGTGTTTTACATCATTCCCTTTTGTTGCGGTTACACGCACCTCTGCCACCTCACCTTTTGCAATAGGCAGTTTGGCGCGTCCATCAGCCAGCGCAGCATCGATATATTCTTCGTCCCCGGCCTTCTTACTGCTAATCGTGTAGTTGACGCCTTCCTCGCCAGAAATCGTAGCAACCACTGCATTTTCGCCGCTTTCAAACGCAACATTTGCAACACAATCGGTAGTATATTTACTGTCCTCTGTTTCCATACCTTCGGGATACCCAGTCAAGGAACGGCCCCCCACTCCGGAAAGACTGAGGAAATCTCCAGCAGAAAGTGTCGCATAGGAATATGTAGCTGTGCGATCAACCTTCGCCTTGCTATAAGTTCCTTTGTAGACACCCAATGCGAAATCGCTTCCTCCGATGATGTGCTTGAAATAGTAAGATGAAAAAGCCGGATTCGTCAAAAGCGTAGCGAGACTATCCTCACAAGCGCCACCATTGCGATACGACTGATATGTATGCTGATCAAAATTGGCCTTGGCAAAGCCGTCTGTCATATACGCATAGTCGATAGCCGCTTTTGACATCTCGATATCCTCGTGCTGATTATCCATCAAGCCATAGGCTTTATAAGGCTTTTTCCTTGCCCCCCAACTGTTTTTTTCCGCATCTAGATACTCATCGAAGAAGCCCAATAAATAATGTCCAGTCTCATGCATGACCGTTGTTGAATAGGCATATGCGTCATCAATCATGCTGTTATTCCAACCAGCACCTTCGACGCCACTCATCTGAATTCGATAAAAAGACCTTCTGCCGTTTAGTTTCTCGCCATCTTTCAGCTTTGAAAAAAATTCGGTGTTCTCACCATCATACACAGCCGTGTAAGTCGAATCAGTATAAAAACCTGTTACATGGGCGTTAGAGTGTATTTTGACGTTAAACCAAAGCTTTCCATCATCGTCCTCTTCTGTTTCTATTCTGATATCTGCCATTGACGCGATGCTGGTTGTTGTATAAAAATTAAGTCGGTTGCTGGTAGAGAATAGTAGAATTTTGTCAATCAATATATGCCCATCTGTAGATTCTGCAAGTCTGTTTGAATACTCGTTCAGCATCGTCTTTACAGATTTTTTGTAAGACTCAGACTGCGATTTGGAGTCATCCGCATAATAGCACACAGATAGATTCACCAGCATTCTGGGTTCGTGAAGTGTCAACGTCATCTCGCGCGTTACGGACGAAATAATACTGTTTGACAACGTCAACATTTCTTTGTCAAATGTGCTAGAATTGATATCCGCATAGATTCCGCCCGTAGTTTTATACAGTTCAGAGTAGGTAGACTGATAATCTGTCGACGTGATGACAGATGTTACAACGCGCATCTCCGCCAACTTCTCTGCCACCTCTGCCAAAGAAGAGTAGCCATAACTATTATCCGTCTTGTAATCCGCATCCGTAAGAACAAAACCAAAACGATACGCATCGCTGCGCCAGTTCATAAGTGCGTCATCCGCGACATATCCCAACGGATCCAATACAGTTTCAGGCGTATCTCCACCGCCATTTGCGCCAATTTTCCCTAATTCATTGACAACTCCGTCAATATTAGTAAGCCAGTGGGTTCCGGCATTTTCGTGAACTGTCGTTTTTTCTTTTTCGGTAATATCTCGATAGTCGATGATGCAGAAACGAATATCCAATCCACGATTAATCAAGTTTTCAGAGAATGATGCAACATTGTCCTTGACATTATTGATTTCATCAGACATGGAGCCTGTGGCATCAATCACAAAAACAATATCGACTTTGCCGGATTCATAACTGGTGGGTATTTTTGCGCCAATCCAGTTACCGTTTCTATCAATCGTTTCTGAATGGAGCTCCATCGTATATCGATAGTACTCGTTATTCTCATCTTTTGGGAAATATTCGAACAGTTTATCCCGCGCAGAACCATTGATGCCCTTTCCGCGTGAAACAACTTTATTTGCAGAAATTGTTGCTTTCCGACGCTGTTCGATTGTCAATCCGCTTAAAGAAACTCTCGCAATTCCATCATCATCGGACACAGTAGTAGACATCAAATTAGAGCCAACATAAAGGTTGACCTCTGCCTCCGCAACAGAAACCATTTTTCCGCTTCTTCGATCCATCGCAGTAACATTTACTACAACAATATCTGCTGATTGCTCACTGCCTTCTAGCGCTGCATCTGTCGAAAAAGTACTAGTCGATTGATCCAATGTTTTATTCGGCGCGTACTCCCATTCCTCTACAGGATGCGCATTGTTATTGTCATCGCGCTCTGTAGCAAGTACAGTTTCAGAGATCATTCCAAGAAGTATACATACCGCAAACAATAAAGTTAGAATCCTCTCTTTGCTTTTCATCTTAATTTCCTTTCTTTTTCATATACTCACTCTGCGCATATCATATACCCTCAATTCTAATCAGTTTCCTCCATTCATTTCACCCCCCACTTTTCTTCAAAAAACTTACAGCAATAGAATAGTCACCATTCTAACGCAAATGATTATTCGAATAGGTGTACGTTTGCAAATTCTGTAGCGCATACTTCACAAGAAAAATTATACAGCAAATTTTCAGCTATTTCAATAGGTTATTTCCTTATTTCGCTATAATTTTGGATAATTTGCGGATAATTTTTAAAGGATAATTTTTAAAACGCACATTTCTGAATTTGACCGTTCTGCGCGCAACATGGTATTATTTAGGACCGTGGGCAAAGAAAACCCCGTCGCCTGCTTTTCGCGGCAGGCGACGGGGTTCCATTATACTGATTGGGGTTCAGGCTTTGCGGCGAATCTTAGTACATACCGCCCATGCCGCCGCCCTGGGCTGCGGCTGCCATGGCGGCGTCGGCCTTGGGGTCGGGCTTGTCGGCGACCAGGGATTCAGTCGTCAGGACACAGGAGGCGATGGACGCGGCGTTCTCCAGAGCGGTGCGCGTGACCTTGGTCGGGTCGACGATGCCGGACGGGATCATGTCGCAGTACGTCTCGGTGTAGGCGTTGTAGCCATAGCCGACCTTGCGGCTGGAACGGATCTTGTCGTAGACGATGGAGCCGTCGACGCCGGCGTTCTCGGCGATCTGGCGGATCGGGGCCTGCAGCGCTCTTGCGATGATCTGCGCGCCGGTCTTCTCGTCGCCGGACAGCTTTGCGACCAGCTTCTCAACAGCCGGGATCGCGTTGACGTAGGCAGTGCCGCCGCCGGCCACGATGCCCTCTTCGACGGCTGCGCGGGTCGCGTTCAGCGCGTCCTCAACGCGGAGCTTCTGCTCCTTCATAGCGACCTCGGTCTGCGCGCCGACCTTGATAACGGCTACGCCGCCGGACAGCTTGGCAAGACGCTCCTGCAGCTTTTCCTTGTCGTAGTCGGACGTGGTAACGGAAATGGTGTTCTTGATCTCCGCAATACGGGCCTTGATCTCATTGGCGTCGCCTGCGCCGTCGACGATGACGGTGTTGTCCTTGGTGACCTTGATCTGGCGGGCCGTGCCGAGATCGGTGATCTGCGTATCCGGCAGGTTCATGTTGAGCTCGCTGGAAATATACGTGCCGCCCGTCAGGATGGCGATATCCTTGAGCATTTCCTTGCGGCGATCGCCGAAGCCGGGAGCCTTGACGCACACGCAGGTGAAGTTGCCGCGCAGACGGTTGACCAGCAGGGTGGCCAGTGCGTCGCCCTCGACGTCCTCTGCGATGATGACGAGCTTCTTGCCGGTCTTGACGATCTGCTCAAGCAGGGGCAGGATCTCCTGGATGGAGGAGATCTTCTTGTCGGTGATGAGGATATACGGATCATCGATGACGGCTTCCATCTTGTCGGTGTCGGTGACCATGTAGGGAGAGATATAGCCGCGGTCGAACTGCATACCTTCGACGACCTCAAGGCCCGTCTCGGCAGTCTTGGATTCCTCGATGGTGATCACGCCGGACGCGCCGACCTTATCCATGGCCTCGGCGATCAGCTTGCCGACGGACTCGTCGCCGGAGGAGACGGCGCCGACTCTTGCGATGTCGTCGGAGCCCTTGATCGTCTCGGAGTTTGCCTTGATGGTGTCGATGGCGGTCTCAACGGCCTTTTCCATGCCCTTGCGCATGACCATCGGGTTCGCGCCTGCGGAGACGTTCTTCAGACCCTCGTGGACGATGGCCTGCGCGAGCAGAGTGGCGGTGGTGGTGCCGTCGCCTGCGATATCGTTGGTCTTGGTCGCGACCTCGCGGACGAGCTGCGCGCCCATGTTCTCAAATGCGTCCTCAAGTTCTACATCCTTTGCAATCGTCACGCCGTCATTGGTGATCAGCGGAGAGCCGAACTTCTTGCCGAGCACGACGTTGCGGCCCTTCGGGCCGAGGGTTACCTTAACAGTATTGGCGAGCTGGTCAATGCCGGACAGCAGGGCCTTGCGGGCCTCTTCGCCATAAACAATCTGCTTTGCCATAAGAATTGCTTCCTTTCAATCAAACACGAATTATTCTACAACTGCCAGAATGTCGGCCATCTTGACGATGACGTAATCTTCGCCGTCGAGCTTCAGCTCCTGGCCCGCGTACTTGCCGGTCACGACCTTGTCGCCGGGCTTGACCGTAACCTTGACGTCGTCGGTGCCCGGGCCGGCCGCGATGACTTCCGCGATCACGGATTTTTCTTTATTGGCGGTGGAGAGGATGATGCCGGACGCGGTCTTTTCCTCAGCTTCCATGTGCTTGAGCAGAACATTGTCTGCCAACGGGGTCAGCTTCATAACAATTACCTCCAGTATCCAGTCGCTGTTTGATGCAGCGCGTTTTACAAGATTTTTTAGCACTCAGTCTCTCTGACTGCTAACATCTATATCATAATCAGATGCGCCAAAAAGTCAAGGGGTAATTTCGGCAAATTTATGACCAGACTGTGAATTTTTCGTGTGATAGGTCAGCCCCTTCGGGTAGAAAAAGCGGATGGCCTGCGGAATGAGTTCGATTTTTGCGTCCGTTGTGTAGGCAGCCTCGCCATCAATATTGACAACAGATTCTTTTACACATTCAATGCGCAGAGAGCGGCAGCGGGCGTGATAGATCAGCGACGGATAATCGGCGTAGCGGCCCTTCTGGTAGTGACCGACGACGGTTGCAACCTGCAGCAGATTGACCTTTTCAACCACAAGCACATCCAGCAGCCCATCGTCCGGCTCGGCCTCCGGCACGGGGTTGAAACCGCCGCCGTACCACCGGCCATTGCAGACGCAGATCATGGTCTTCCGGCCCGAGAACACCTCGCCGCTGTCCAGCGTAACGGTGTAATCCGCCGTCAGGCCGTGCAGCATATTGGAGAAAATGGACAGGATGTACGCGCCCTTGCCGCTCACGAGCGGCAGGCGCTTGAAGCGGGCGATATCCGTGCCGACCCGCGCGTCAAAGCCGATGGACAGCACGTTCAGCGCGTAGGACCCATTGCAGCGGATGAGATCGAACCGCGCCTCCTCCGCGTCCAGCAGCCGCTCAATGGAGGTGAAAGCGGCGGGATCGTCAAAAATTTTGATTGCGTCGTTGCCGGAGCCGCCGGGAAAGTGCGTCACGGCAGCGTTGCCATAGCCCACGACACCGTTTACAACTTCGTTGAGCGTCCCATCGCCGCCGCAGGCGTACAGCCGCACCTCCTCGCCGGACTGCGCCGCCTGCCGCGCCAGCGTCCGGCATTCGCCGGGCGCGTTGGAGACAAGCAATTCATAGCTTAACCCGCGCGGCGCGAACGCCGCGTCGATCATTTCCCGGTATTCCGCCGTCCGGTCTGACTTCCCGGCTGCGGGATTGACGATAAAAATATGCTTCATAACGGAACTTTCTCCTGTTCTGTTCGTCTTATGGGTACAGGCGGCGCTCAATAGTACATATACACATTGCACTGCAGCCGTCCGTTGTAGAGTTTGCGCTTTTTGACGGCCTGTTTGCCGTAGTAATGCTCGAACTCCGGTTCGGAGGAGATGATGTATTTTTTCCAGCCGTCCGCGTATTTGAGATGCCGGCCGAAGGCACTGTAGAGCCGCTGGGCACTGCGCTGCTCGAGCATACGCTCGCCGTAGGGCGGGTTGCAGACGATGAGGCCCCTGTCCGCGGGCAGACTCAGCTTCGTCGCGTCCGCCTCGCGGAACTCGATCAGCCTGCCGACGCCCGCCTTGCGTGCGTTCTGCTGCGCGATCTCCAGAGAAGCCGGGTCAATGTCGGAGCCGAGAATGCGGTACTCGCCCCTGTACTCACGGTCGAGCGCCTCGGTCCTGGCCTGCTGCCAGACCGTCTCCGGGACGCAGGCCCACTTCTGCGCCATGAACGACCGGTTCAGACCCGGCGCGCGGTTCAGCGCGATCATCGCCGCTTCGATGCAGATCGTGCCCGAACCGCAGAACGGGTCCCAGAAGAAGTCCCGCCCGCGGTAGCGCGCGAGATTGACCATGGCGGCCGCCATCGTCTCGTGCAGCGGCGCAAGATTGGCCTCGCGGCGGTAGCCGCGCTTGTGCAGGCTCACGCCGGACGTGTCCAGAAACAGCTCCACATGATCCTTCATGATGGAAAAGCGCAGCTGATACGTTTCGCCCGTCTCCGGCAGCCAGCCGAGGCCGTATTTCTCGCCCAGCCGCGTGACGGCGGCCTTCTTGACGATGGCCTGACAGTCGGGAACGGAGTGCAGCTGGCTGTTCAGACTGTAGCCCTTGACGGGGAACGCGCCGTCCTTCGGGATAAAGCGCTCGAGCGGCACGGCCTTCACGCCCTGGAACAGGTCCTCAAAGCTGTGCGCGTCGAATTCGGCCAGCAAAATCATCACGCGCTCGCCCATGCGGCAGCAGAGGTTGGCCTTCGCCATGGCGGCGAAATCGCCTTCAAAAAAAACGCGCCGGTCCTCGACCCGGACGTTTTGCAGATCCAGCCGCCGCAGTTCGTCGCCGACCAGACCCTCCAGCCCAAACAGGCACGGCACGCAGAAAGTCATCGTATCCATAGTTTTCTCTCCAAGCATTCTATAGTCTCTCTAAGTATACGGAATCCCGGCGCAAATAGCAAACCCTATCTGTTACGATTTTGTAAAATGTGAGGAAAAACTTTATATTTATTTAAAGTGACAAGCGTTCGGAAATACGGTATACTGGAAGCAGCACAGAAATTCAAAAAAGAGGAGGAGGTTCCCATGTCTCAGGCAGTGATCGGATGGCTGATCGCCATCGTCGTCTTCATCGTGGCAGAGGCCGCGACGGTCGCGCTGGTGTCCGTCTGGTTCATCGGCGGCGCGGTGTGCGCATTGGTTGCGGCAATTCTCGGCGCGGGACTCGGCGTACAGCTGGCGGTATTTCTCGTCGTTTCGGCGGCGCTGCTGGCGTTCGCGTGCCCGGCGGCCCGAAAAAAGTGGGCAAAAAAGCCGGAGCGTATGAATGCCGACCGCCTCGTCGGCGAAACGGCCATGGTCACGGAGCCCATCGACGCATGTGCTGATACCGGAGCCGTGAAGATCAACGGCGTTCTCTGGACGGCAAAATGCACGACGGGCGAACGCGTCGAGGCGGGCGGCCACGTGACCATCGAGCGCGTTGAGGGCGCGAAGCTCTATGTCAGACCCGCAAAGTGTCCCTGTACGAAAGCATAACCATCATAAAAAAAGAACTGAAAAACCGAAGGAGGAACAAGGTTTATGGAATGGATCCCCATTGTTGTGATCGCCGTTCTGGCGCTCATCATCGTCATCAGCAACATTCACATCGTCCAGCAGTCCCGTGCCTACGTCATTGAGCGCCTCGGCGCGTTCAGCAAGGTCTGGCAGGTCGGCATGCACGTCAAGGTCCCGTTCATTGAGCGCGTGGCCAAGAAGGTCAGCCTGAAGGAGCAGGTGCTCGACTATCCGCCGCAGCCCGTGATCACCAAGGATAACGTCACCATGCAGATCGACACCGTCGTCTATTATCAGATCACAGACCCGAGACTCTACACCTACGGCGTCGAACGGCCCATGATGGCCATGGAGACGCTCACGGCCACGACGCTCCGCAATATCATCGGCGACCTTGAGCTTGACCAGACGCTCACGTCCCGCGACGTGATCAACACCAAAATGCGCGCCATTCTCGACGAGGCCACCGATCCCTGGGGCATCAAGGTCAACCGCGTGGAGCTGAAGAACATTCTGCCGCCGCAGGATATCCAGAACTCCATGGAAAAGCAGATGAAGGCCGAACGCGACCGCCGACAGGCTATCTTGCAGGCAGAAGGCACGAAGCGCAGCCAGATCCTCGTCGCCGAGGGCGAAAAGGAAGCCGCAATTCTGAAAGCGGACGCGGAAAAGCAGGCCGCCATCCTCAAGGCAGAAGCCGAAAAGCAGGCGGCAATTCTCAAGGCTGACGGCGAAGCGCAGGCCATCATGGCCGTGCAGAAGGCCATGGCCGATTCTCTGGCGCTGCTGAACGAAAAGGCCCCGAACGACCAGGTGCTCAAGCTCAAGGCGCTTGAGGCCATGCAGAAGGTCGCGGACGGCAAGGCCACGAAGATCATCATCCCGTCCGAGCTGCAGGGCTTCGCGGGTCTGGCTTCCGGCATTGCCGAGACGGTAAAGGAGACGAAGTAATATGGCGAAGCAGGACGAGCGCTTTATCAAGGTGCTGAACGAGGGCAGTACCTGGACCACGAACCGTGAGATTTGGGTCGACAAAACGACCGGCGTCAACTATCTCTGGATCGCCTCCGGCAACGGCGGCGGCCTGACTCCGCTGCTCGGCGCCGACGGCAAGCCCCTCGTGACGAGGATCCCAACCGAAGAGGAATAATTTCAAGGCGTATGCAGTCGATACGGTTTTGCCCACAGCTGAACTGCATATAAAGTTCCCCGCCGCAGTCTGAATGAACTGCGGCGGGGTGTCTTTTACCCGATGAACCCGATGGTGCTGCGGCAGACGAAGTAGAACAGGCGGTCTTCGCTGTTGGCGAGGATCAGAACGTCCCCGACCTCGCCGAGCACGCTGACGTTGCCGAGCACGAGCGGTCCTGCCGTCAGGGAAACCGTGCCGCGTCCGGCGATATCGCCTGTCGAGCGGTCGCACGGCGTCGGCTTTACCGGCGTCGACGGCATGGGGCCGCAGCCGGCATGGGTGGCCTGATAGAAGAGCTTCGCAAGCTCGTTATAGGCCGCCTCTGCGCTGGGGAAGTCGGTCGTCTCCGTCACGCCGAAGGCGACGGCGCTCAAGCCGCACAGCCGCACGGAGTCCGCGTCAAAATACGGCCCCTCGGCACAGCAGGCTGTCTCCGTGCCCCCGGTGCAGATGGGGTTGGGATAGTAGATCTGGCCGGAAACCTCTAAATTCTCACACGAATCCGGCGTGATCTTCACAAATTCCCCGTCCAGAGGCCCGGTCAGGTTGTCGTATGGAGTTGTGGCCGCTGCGGGACAGTTCAGCGACGAGCCGAGCACGAAATCGCGCGTGATGAACGCGAACTGCTGATAGTCCGTCAGCGCCGCGAAGCGCGGACGGCACAGCAGCTGCAGTGCCGCGACAAGCCCCGGCGCGCAGGAACAGCCGCAGCCGCAGCTGATATCGGCCTCCGTGACCGGCGCGACGGGCCGCTCACCCGGCCAGACCGGCGGGAACGGGGGCGGATACGGCGGGAACGGCCCCGGCCCGGGACACGGCGGCGGGCAGGGCGGCGGGCAGGGCGGCGGACACGTCTGCTGGCTGCCGCCGGAGCAGGCCGCGCAGCCCTGAACCGCCTGCGGCTCGGGACAGCCCCCGGTCGTCGTATAATTGCAGGGTTGATTCATAAAACCCCTCCTTCAAAGACAAGAATGTTTTCTGTCTTCCCTACCATATGCCGGGCCTGCCCGTTTGGTGCATGGTTGCAAATCCGGCCGCGTTGCGGTATGATGCAGATACTTGAAAACGCAGAAGGAGAAGCGGATATGAGAATGAAAAAAGTCCGGGTGGCAGCGGCGGCGCTGCTCTGTGCGGCGTGTCTTGCGCAGACGGCGGTTCCCGCGCTGGCAGCAGAGGCATATACGGCCCCCGATGTGACGGGGAAGACGCTGGAGCAGCTGATGGACGACTTCCGCGCTGAGCACGCGCTGACCGGGGATAATTTCGAGATCAGCTTTTACGTGCCGGAAACCGGCGAACAGTATGACTTCAACGAGACGAAAATGCTTTACGGCGCAAGCACCTACAAGCTGCCGCTGAACCTGTATTATTATGATATGCAGCTCGCGGGCGAGATCACCGGGGACACGATGATCTCGCAGGGCGCTTCGCTGGACGAGGCGCACTATCAGTCGCTGGTCTATTCCAACAACGAGCTTTCGTATTCCCTCTGGCGGCGCATTGGCGACTGGCCGGAATACAAGATGGCCATGCGTAAATATTTCACCATGACCGACGACGAGATCCCGCAGAATTACTATTATGACCACCTGTTCTGCACGCGCATGATGCTGGACACGCTGAAGGTCGTCTGGGACGGGCAGGAGCACTATCCCGAGCTGATCGACTACCTGAAAATTGCCTGCCCGGACGCGTATTTCAAGACGTATCTCGACGTGGATGAAACGCCCATCGCGCACAAATACGGCAGCTACGAGGGCGCGGAGAACGACGTCGGCATCATCTGGGCCGAGCGGCCGTTTCTGCTGGCCGTGTATACGAACGGCCTGTCCTATGGGCCGGGCGGCAATGTGGACGCAGCGTATGCCGACGGACAGAGCGCAGGCTCTGTGATCTGCGGCCAGTTGGCCGTGCTGCTGAAGACCTATCTTGACGAGCAGGTGCGGCTGGAACGGGAGCAGGCCGAAAAGGAAGCCGAAGAAGCCCGCCTCGCCGAAGAGCAGGCGAAGGCCGAGCAGGCAGAAAAAGAGCGGCTTGCCGCCGAAGCGAAAGCCGCAGAGGAAAAGAAGGCCGAGGAAGAACGGCAGGCCGAGCTCCAGCGGCAGGCCGAGGAGCAGGCCGCGCAGGAGGCAGCGCAAAAGGCCGCCGAAGAAGCCGCCCGCGAGGCCGCCCGTCAGGCCGCGCACCGCAGGCTGGTCATCCGGCTTACCTGCGTGGGCGCGTTCAGCGCGCTTGTCATTGCGCTGGCCGTTGTGCTCATTCGGAAGCTCCATAAGGCAGGCAGGTGCTGATTTGCCTCACGGGATGATCCGGCTGGGCTTTTGATAGCGCTCCTGCTCGGAGAAGACGCAGCCGCAGTATTTCTGCATATAAAAGCCCAGCTCCCGCGCACGGGCCTGGCCGTCGCGGAACATGGGGCGGAAATCCTGATAATAAAATTCCACGCCGTATTCCTCCGCCGCGCGGTAGGCCGCGTCGCGCATCAGCTCGTGCTTCTGATAGGGGCTGATGAACAGAGACGACGTAAACGCGTCGAACCCGCCCTCCTTCGCGGCCCGTGCCGCCTCAAAAAGGCGCATTTCGTAGCATTTGACGCACCGGCCCGCGATATCGCCGACTACCTCGCGCACGAATGGCCGCAGGCCGTAATCGTCGCGCATGAGAAGGGGCAGCTCGATGGTCTTCGCGTATTCCTGCAGGCAGTTCCGCCGGGCGCGGTATTCGGTAAAGGGATGGATGTTGGGATTGTACCAGTAGCCGGTCAGATCGATCCCATCCGCGCGCAGCGCGTCGATCGGCATATTCGCGCAGGGCGCGCAGCAGATGTGCATCAGTAATTTCATGACGTTCGCCTCCCATTGTGCAATAAGCATACCACATTTCCCGGTTTCTGTACAGATTGCAAAAAAGAATCTGCGACATTCCGTAGAAAATGAACATGGACAAGCGGCGGGCGCGGTGCTATAATTCCATCTAATATCAGATACAAGCAAAACTGAACGCAGAAAGGAAGATGTTCCATGGCATTTCCCATTGAGAGCTACGCAGCGAAGATTCAGCGGAAGCTGTTAAAGAAGCAGCGTGTGATCGAGGCCGCCTCCGGCCGGCAGAAGGCCGATCTGGTGCTGAAAAATGCAACGTATGTCAACGTGTTCTCCAACGAACTGCTGACGTGCGACATCGCCGTGGCGAACGGCCTGATCGTGGGTCTTGGCAGCTATGAGGGCGAGGTCGAATACGATATGACCGGCAAGATCGTCTGCCCCGGCTTCGTCGACGCGCACATCCATCTGGAATCCAGTCTCGTCACGCCGAAGGAATTCGTCCGCGCGACGCTGCCGCACGGCACGACCACCGTCATCACCGACCCCCATGAGATCACCAACGTCATGGGCACCGACGGCATTGACTATATGTTCCAGGCGACCGAGGGGCTGCCCATTGACGTGCGGTTCATGCTGCCGTCCTGCGTCCCGGCCACGCCGATGGACGAATCCGGCGCGAATCTGGACTACCGCGCCATCGACTCGTTCTACGACTACCCCAGAGTACAGGGTCTGGCCGAGATGATGAACTCCTACGGCGTGATCCACAATGACGCCGAGGTCGTCTCGAAGATCGTCGCCTCGCAGGCGCACCACAAGAAGATCGACGGCCACGCGCCGGGCCTACAGGGCAAGGATCTCGACACCTACGTCGCCGCAGGCGTCTATTCCGACCACGAATGCGCCACGATGGAGGACGCGCTGGCAAAGCTGCAGCGCGGCCAGTTCATCATGATCCGCGAGGGCACCGCCGCGCGCAATCTGGAAGCGCTTGCTCCCCTGCTCACGCCGCAGTACGCCGAGCGCTGTATGTTCTGCACCGACGACAAGCATCCGAGCGATCTGCTGGAAAAGGGTCACATTGATTATATCGCCCGTGAGGCCATCAACAAATACGGCGTCGACCCCATCATTGCCGTCAAGGCCGCCTGCCACCACGCCTCGCGCTATTTCCTGCTCAATAACCGCGGCGCGATCGCGCCCGGCTATCTGGCCGACTTCGCCGTGATCGACAATTTCAAGGACTTCAACGTCGAAATGGTCTTCAAGAAGGGCGTTCTGTACTGGAACAACGGCGAGCTGCGCGACTTTGAAGCGCCGAAGATCGAGGAATATCTCGACAAGCGCGCCCACGACACCTTCCACGTCTCGACGCTCACGCCCGACGATTTCCGCGACACGCGCCAGAGAGGCGTTCTGGGCATGGTCCCGGGCGAGATCATCACGACCGACAACGGCTATGCCGATCATGTCGATCTGGAAAAGGACATTCTGAAGATCGCCGTCGTCGAGCGCCACAAGGGCACGCATCACATCGGCCTCGGCTACATTCAGGGCTACGGCCTGAAATCCGGCGCGGTCGCGACCAGCATTTCGCATGACTCGCACAACATCATCGTCGTCGGCACGAACTCCGCCGATATGGCGTTCGCCGCGAATTACATCGTCGAGCACCACGGCGGCATCGTCGTGGTCGAAAACGGAACGGTAAAGGGTTCGGTCGTGCTGGAGATCGCGGGCATCATGTCCGACCGTCCGCTGACCGAGGTCAACGACCAGCTTGAGGCAGCCAAGGACGCAGCCTTCACGCTCGGCGTCAGCCGGGGCATCGACCCGTTCATGACGCTCAGCTTTATGGCCCTGCCCGTCATCCCCAAGCTCCGCATCACCACCAGAGGCGTCGTCGACGTCGACACCCAGCAGTACGTATAAAATACACAGAAATAAGTCAACCGGCCCGCAGGACACGCCTGCGGGCCGGTTCTGATTTTTATGACCGCCTCCGGCGGTATTCTGTCGGCAGCTCGCCGTAGGTCTCCTTGAACGCGGCCGTGAACCGGCTCTGGCTCTCGTAGCCGACGGCCTGCGCGATGGCGGCAATGTCATTCTGCGTTTTCAGAAGCAGCGACGCGGCCTGCTCCATGCGGTGCTTTTTCATGTGCGCGGCGATCGTCTCGCCGTAGACCTGCTTGAAGCAGCGCTTGAGCGTCGTCGTGTTCATCAGATACTTCCGCGACAGCTCCTCAATGGTGACGCGCTCGGCGAGATTGGCCGTCAGCTCGTTGTGGACATGGCGGATGATCTGCTCCTGCGAGTCCTGATAGTCGACAGCCTTTTCCGGGCAGGCGATCTGCATGACCTGCTCGACGATCTCGTGCAGGAGCTTGATCTGCATGGTGTCGCCCGCCTTATAATAGACCTCCTTGCCGCACCGGCGGCTTTCGATCAGCCCGCTCTGCGTAAGTGAACGCAGATGGTGCGAGACGGCGGGGCTGGACATATCGAGCAGCGCCGCGATGTTGATGACGCACTCCTCCCGGTGGCTGAGCAGCCAGAAAATGCGCACGCGGGTCGGGTCGCTCAGCTGTTTGAAGATATCGCACACCGCGCCGAAGTGCTCCACGTTTTTCAGCTCCCGGTACAGATCCTCCGTGTGTCCGTGCGCACCGTGGTCGTGCGGAAGAGAGAATTCCGGCATTTGTCCCATCTCCTTTGTCCGTTTTGGACATTCCGTTCGCCCGTTTGGAAGCAAGCGCCCCGGAGGGCTTGATTTCCGGCGTTTTTCTCAGTATACTGCGGATGTAATGATTAAGCAAGCGTTTAATTCAAAATTTCAAACGGAGGTACTGACCATGAAAAAGACATACCAGATCGAAGTCGACTGCGCGAACTGCGCAAACCTGATGGAGGAAGCCGCGAAGAAGACCGAGGGCGTTGCCAATGCAACCGTCAATTTCATGACGCAGAAGATGATCGTGGAATTCGCCGAGGGCGCAGACGAGAAGAAGACCATGAAGGCCGTGCTCAAGGCCTGCAAAAAGGTCGAGCCTGACTGCGAGATCGAGCTTTAAGCTGCAATTGCTGCTCCGGCAGCGCGGAACGGAGTGTTTGCTATGACAAAGAAACAGAAAAAAATGCTCGTGCGCATCCTCATCACCGCCATGATGCTCATTGCGCTGAAATTTATCCCCATCACCGGCATCCCGCAGCTGCTTGCCTATGTGGCCGCGTATCTGGTCATCGGCTATGACATTCTGCGCAAGGCCGGAAAGGGCATTCTCAACGGACGCGCGTTTGACGAAAACTTCCTCATGACGCTGGCCACGCTCGGCGCGTTCTTCCTCGCCATCTGGACGAAGAGCGGCGACTATGTCGAGGGCATCGCCGTTATGCTGTTCTACCAGATCGGCGAGCTGTTCCAGAGCTACGCCGTCGGCAGGAGCCGGAAGAATATCTCCGCACTGATGGATATCCGCCCGGACTACGCGAACATTGAGCAGGACGGTCAGCTGACGCAGGTCGACCCGGACGTGGTCGCGGTCGGCAGCATCATCGTCGTCCAGCCGGGCGAAAAGGTGCCGCTCGACGGCGTGGTCGTCGAGGGCACATCCAGTCTCAACACCAGCGCGCTGACTGGCGAAAGCCTACCGCGCGACGTCAAGGCGGGCGACGAGATCATCAGCGGCTGCATCGATCTGTCCGGCGTGCTGAAGATCCGCACGACAAAGGCGTTCGGCGAGTCCACCGTTTCGAAGATCCTCGATCTCGTCGAGAACGCAAGCTCCCGCAAGTCGCGCTCCGAAACGTTTATTTCCCGTTTTGCCAAGGTCTACACGCCTGCCGTGTGCGCCGCAGCGCTGGCGCTGGCCGTGCTGGTCCCGCTGGGCCGGATGCTTGCGGGGGCTGACGCGAACTGGACCGACTGGGTTTACCGCGCGCTGTCCTTCCTCGTCGTCAGTTGCCCGTGCGCGCTGGTCATCAGCATTCCCCTGAGCTTCTTCGCGGGCATCGGCGGTGCAAGCCGGGAGGGCGTGCTGATCAAGGGTTCAAACTATCTGGAGGCCCTGTCCGCAGCGAAGGTCGTCGTGTTCGACAAGACCGGGACGCTGACGCGCGGTGTGTTTGAGGTCACGGCTGTCCACCACAGCCCGCTGGCTGAGGAGCAGCTGCTGGAATACGCGGCGCTGGCCGAATGCGCCTCCTCGCACCCCATCAGCAAGAGTCTGCAGAAGGCCTATGGCAAGGAAATTGACCGCAGCCGCGTGACGGACATCGAAGAGCTCAGCGGCCACGGCATCACCGCCACGGTCGACGGGCACGCGGTCGCCGCGGGCAACAGCAAGCTGATGAAAAAGCTGGGCGTTCCATACTGCGACTGCCACAGCACCGGCACGATCATCCACATGGCCGTTGACGGCCAGTACGCGGGACATATCGTCATTTCCGACGTCGTCAAGCCGCACTCGAAGGAAGCAATCGAGCAGCTCAAGCGCGCGGGCGTCCAGAAGACCGTCATGCTGACGGGCGATGCAAAGCGCGTGGCCGACAGCGTAGCTGCCGAGCTCGGCGTCGACGAGGTGCGCAGTGAGCTTCTGCCGGGCGACAAGGTCGCGGAGGTCGAGAAGCTGCTGGCCACGAAGGGCAAAAACGACATGCTGGCCTTCGTCGGCGACGGCATCAACGACGCCCCGGTCCTCACGCGGGCGGACATCGGCATTGCAATGGGCGCGATGGGTTCCGATGCAGCCATCGAGGCCGCCGACATCGTCCTCATGGACGACGACCCGCTGCAGATCGCAAAGGCCATCAAAATTTCCCGCAAGTGCATCGGCATCGTCCGGCAGAACATTGTGTTCTCTCTGGTCGTGAAGTTTGGCTGCCTCGCGCTTGTCGCGTTCGGCATCGCGAATATGTGGGCCGCCATCTTCGCCGACGTCGGCGTGATGGTCCTCGCCGTCCTGAACGCGATCCGGGCGCTGAAATACAAGGACTGACGGATAAAAATGCAAAAAAGAACGGGGCTCCGCAGGCAGCGGAGTCCCGTTTTTCCATATTGCGCAGCGCCGGTCAGCCCTCCGCCACGGACGGGCAGGTGCGGACGTATTCGTAGAACTGCGCGTTTGCCGCTTCCATGTACGGCGTGACCCAGAGCGTGCCGACGCCGAGGCACAAAGAGCCGACGATGATCCAGCCGAGGAAGCTCAGGTCAAGCACAAACTTTTCCCACTTGTGGCCGTCCATCATCTGACGGCTTGCGGTGATGCAGGCGTTCCAGCCGTAGTCGGGATGATCAAGCTTGATATAGTATGCCATAGAATAGGCATACGCCTTGACAATGCCGGGGATGACGAACAGCAGCGACCACAGGAACGTGAACAGCGACGTCATAAGACCGATGAGGAACGTTCCACCGAAATCATCCTGAAAGCCGCGGAACATATCGCCCAGCTGCACGGGCTGATGGTCACGCGCCTGCTTGAGGAAGATATACGCCATGCCGTATTCCAGCGGGCCGACCACGAGCAGCGCGCCGATACCGGGGATGATCCCGGCGGCAGCCGACTCCAGCAGGCCGATCAGCAGGCACACGGCCAGACCCATCATCCAGAGATTCTGAAAAATACCGCCGCCGAGCTGCGCTCTTGCGCGGGCCTTTAATTCTGCACGATCCATAAATTACACAGTCCTTTCTGAATCCTCTTATTTCTTTCTTTTTCCCGGACACTCCCATTATACTGTATGCAGCCCGGCAATGCAAGATTCACAATTCCGGCACACCCGCGAGGCACAGCGGCAGCACCGCCGCCGTGATCAGCCCCTCGACCAGACCGATCGCCAGATGGATCGGCTGCATGAGCACCGCGAACGCGCCGAGCGGCAGCGCCGTGATGCCGGAGAGCGTCGTTTCCAGCACGACGGAGAATGCGCCGAGCTGCAGCGTTGCGACGCAGCCGAGCACCGACGCAAGCGTCAGGCGCAGCCGGGCCTTGCCCGCGGAAAGATTTCCGCGCATCAGGGGCCGGTAGATAAGGAAATATCCCACGAAGCAGCCGTAGAACGCCATGTTCCAGACATTCGCGCCCAGCGCAAGCAGCCCTCCGTCAGCAAAGAACAGCGCCTGAATGGCAAGAATGACGATCATGGACAAAAAGCCTGCCCACGGCCCCAGCATGGCGGACAGCAGCATACCGCCGCACAGATGCCCGGACGAGCCTGTGCCGGGGATGGTATAGTTGATCATCTGTCCGGCGAAGACGAGCGCGGACATGACCGCCATTGTCGGAAGCTTCTTTTTTGCCGTCTCCGGTGTGGCAAGCTCCTCCCTGCGCAGCTGCACGAGTGAAACGCCCGCCGCAGCAGCAGAGGCTGCGTACATCGTAACGGCGACAGCAGGAGATAAAAGTGCGTCTGCCATATGCATGGTCTGTTCCTCCGAACTTTTTTTGCTTATTATTAAGAAGCCAGAACGCCGCGCACAAGCTCCCCTGGGGGATATTTCGGATAAAAAAGTCCTTGTGCATCATGACAAATTGCGGCAAAGGAATTTGTGGAAGTCTACCGAAAAATTTAAAATCGCAAGATTGTCGGATAAAAAAAGCAAGTCTAACATTGAACAAACAGCCTGTTCCGCTATGATGGAGCTATCCGGAGGCGGCTTTCGGTAAAAGCCGCCCGCCCCTCAAGCACATATTTGTATGAAACCAGACAATTGATACAGGAGGATGCAGACATGGCAACATTCAGATTTACCGCAGGCCCGTGGAACGTCCACGAGGGCAACGAAACCTTTGGCCCCGGCCACCGCAAGAGCATTCCGCTGGAAGAGAAAATGAAGAAGTACGCCGAGATCGGTCTGGCCGGCATGCAGTTCCATGACGACGACGCCGTTCCCGACATGAACAACATGACCGAGAAGCAGATCATCGACTACGCGAAGGACGTCAAGGCGATGCTCGACAAATACGGCCTGTTCGCAGAGTTTGTCGCGCCGCGTCTGTGGTTCGACAAGCGCACGAATGACGGCGGCTTCACCGCCTCCCGCAAGGAAGACCGTGAATTTGCCCAGTGGCGCGCCCGCCGCTCCTGCGACATTGCCAAGGCGCTCGGCACCAAGAAGATCCAGCTGTGGCTGGCCCGCGAGGGCACGCTCTGCGCCGAGGGCAAGAACCCCGTTGAAATGACCCTCCAGCTGCGCGACGCGTTCAACGACATCCTGACCTATCGCGACGATGCGCTCATTCTTGTCGAGCCGAAGCCCAATGAGCCCATCGACCGCTCCATCTGCGGCACTGCCGGTCACGCGCTGGCCGTCGGCGCATACACCGTCGATCCGAGCCGCGTCGGCCTGTGCATCGAATCCGCGCACTCCATCCTCGCCGGTCTTGATCCCGCGAACGACATGGGCTTCGCGCTGGCGCTCAACAAGCTGTGGGGCGTGCATCTGAATGACCAGAACGGCTGCCGCTACGACCAGGACAAGGCGTTCGGCGTCGACAACCTGCGCAACGCGTTCAACCAGGTCAAGGTCCTGTACGAGAACAACTTCGGCGACCGCGGCAACTTTGAATGCGTCGGCCTCGACGTCAAGGCCATGCGCACCCAGCCCGACGAGGACTGCTACCGCCATCTGATCAACTCCAAGAAGATCTTCGAGAAGCTGCTGGCCAAGGTCAAGAGATTCGACTACGAATTCCAGGCTGCCTGCGTCAAGGAGCAGAACTTCGAAAAGCTCGAAATGTACGTCATGGACCTGCTGATGGGCGACTGAAAAAACCGGGCCGCCGCGCACGGGAAACGTCCCCAAAAGGTCAGGTAAAATTTCGAACAGCAAAGAATCAAGCCGCCAAAAGGGCTTGCCGTCTGTGAATCGCAGGCGGCAGGCCCTTCAGTCGTTCCCGCAGCCAGCTTCCCGAACTCCGGTGTATTCTCCCTGGACATAGTGAACCCCCATTTCTTAGGGTGTATCTGAAAACTCATGATGTGACCGGCAGCGAGGGATTTTTGCGTTGCGCAAGACATTTTTTCGCAGGAATACTGACGTATTTCAAGGAAAAATGACGCGGCGCACCGCAAAAAGGCCCGCTGTCCGGGTGCGTTGGGAGTTTTCAGATACACCCTAGTATCAGGTTTTTCCCATACCTGGCTAACAAATGGGGGTTTTCACCGCGCCGGGCGGTTTTTCATGTGCGGTAATTCAGAATGTCGTTCGCGACCGGGGTGTAGAACAGGCGGTGGATGCGGGCGGGGTCTTTGGTCTGGCCGAGAATCCACATGAGCTTTCCCGTGATGGCCTCGGTCGTCATGTCGAACGCCTCAAGCACCTGCGGGCATTCGCGGATCTTGTGCCCGACCTGATAAACGCCGACGTTGCTGCCCTCGTTCTGCACCTGCGTGGTCAGAACGACGGTCTTGCCGCCCTGAATGCCCTCCTCCAGCACGGACAGGAAGTCATTCCCGTCATACGACGGGATGCCGCCCACGCCGAAGCTTTCCAGGATCAGCGCATCGTTGTGCCGGAGCATCCAGCCCGCAAGCTCCGCCCGCGCGCCGGGAATGAGCTTCAGGAGCGCAACGCGCTCGTCGAGCGTGTCATAGAAGACCGGCTCGGGCAGGCAGGCGTTTTCGATATACTGCAGAATGCAGCCGTCCTGCAAGACGGCCAGATCCGGATAATTGATGCTGGAAAAGGCCTCGTAGCTCTTTGTGCGCGTTTTGCAGGCGCGGGTGCCCTGAATGACCTTGCCGTTGAAGACGATCATGACGCCGTGCAGGGTGTCACTGCACGCGCATAAAAACGCGTCGGTCAGATTGACCTTGGAATCAGTCGAGTCAAAGCTGATGGGCTTCTGCGCGCCAGTCAGGATGATGGGCTTGCGCGCCCCCTGAATGAGATAGCTGAGGGCCGCAGCGGTATAGGCCATGGTGTCCGTGCCGTGGCTGATGACGAAGCCGTCGTAGCGGTCATACCGCTCACGGATGGCCTTCGCGATCAGCAGCCAGTGCGACGGGGCAAGATTCGTGCTGTCCAGCGACAAAAGCTGTAAGCATTCCGCCCGGCAAAGCGCCGATACCGCCGGGACGAAGGACAAAAGCTGCTCGCTCGTCAGCTCCGGCATAAGGCCCTCCGCCGTCTTCCCGGACGCGATCGTTCCCCCGGTGCCGATCATCAGGATTCGTTTCATGGGCGTATCCTCCCGCGTTTTTTCATTATTCTTCCGTCTGCACCGTATACGGCAGGAACCAGTCGAGGTAGCGTGTCGGCTCTGTTACGGCGCCGCGCGTGGTGTAGAGCGCGTAGCTTTTGAACAGGATGGGCGTAATATACCCGCGCTCGCATACACGCTTATAGAGATTATAGGTGTTGCCGCTGTTGACGAGGGCCATGCTGCACAGGTTCATCATGGTGCTGTCGGACAGGTCGCCGTAGTTGAGTGTGCCGGTCGCGCCGAAGAACGGCGAGAGGTCAAAGTTTGGAGACAAACGCACCTCGCCGTAGTACAGGTCGAAATTCCCCTGTAAAAGCGCCTGCTTGTACTCGGTATATTCCATGGACTTGACTGTGATGTTGAAGCCCAGAGAATTGAGCATTTTCGCGGCCTCGTTTGCCGCCTGTACGCGGATGTAGCTCGACGAGCAGACGAGCATCGTGCCCTCGACCGGGACGGAATAGCCCTTGGAGGGGACGTAGAGGTCGAGGATGCCGTCGCCGGTCGCGTCCTCGACGGAGGCGCTGGCCAGCTGGTCGTAGTACGAGCCGGTGTCATAGGCGAAGCTGTTGGCCAGCTTCACGTCGTAATACCGGGAATTGGGTGAGCACGGCAGCGTCGACGCGACGGCAAAGCCGCCCAGCGTCTGCTCGACCAGCTGCTCGCGGTCGATGGCGAAGGTGATCGCGCCGCGCAGGCCGTAGTTGGAGAAGACGGGCGAGTTCATGTTGTAGCCGATGTACTGCATGATGGTCGTCTCCTCGTTCCACAGCTCGTAGTCGTTGTGGAAGCCTGCGAACGCGGAGGAGTTCGGGTCCGTCAGAACCATGTTGACCTTCTGATACTCAAAATTATCACGCACGTCGGCGGCAGTGGACGAGACGGTCAGCGCGATCTCGTCAAAATCGACCAGCGGCGCGGTATCGCGCCACCAGTTTTCACAGCGCGTGAGCTTCGTCTCGGCAAATTCATACGGGCCTGTGCCCGGCGGGCTGACCTCGTCCTTCGTGCCGGACTTGATGATGGGGATATCCAGCAGCAGCGGCAGGCACTCATATGCCTCGCTCGTCGAGAGCACGAGCGTCAGATCGTCCTGCGCCTCGGCGGAAGTGATGAAGCGCAGGCGCGAACCGTAATATTCCGAGCCTGCGGCGGATTCGATGGAATATGCCGCGTCCGCCGCGGTAAGGGCGCTGCCGTCGTGGAAGGTCACGCCGGAGCGGAGCTTCACCGTGGTCGTGCGTCCGTCGTCGGTGACAAAATAGCTCTCGGCGAGAATCGGTTCTGCCTCGTAGCTGCTTGTCACGGCGAACAGCGGCTCGTAGAGGAAGGAAAAGATGATGCGGTTGTTGAGACTCTGGCAGTTATAGGGCTGCAGGCCGTAATCCGGCTGGTAGGCCAGGCCAAAGGACTCAAGCGCCGTATACGTCTCGGTGACGACCTGCTTGACCTCCTGCTTATCCTCCGAGCCGTTGACCGAGCCGGTCTGCTGGGCGGCGACGGCCTCGTCGCCGACGGGGAAAAGATTCTGCATCCATTCGCTCGTCGCGATCGTCGTGCAGCCGCAAAGAAGGGCCAGACACAGCGCAAGCGCTGTGAGCATCAAAAGCTTTCGTTTCATGCCGGTGCGCCTCCTTTCAGCCGGATGATGGCGGCCTGCGACCCGCGGTTCCCGCCGGTCACGCGATGCGACCAGAAGCGCTCCGGCTGGCATTTGGTGCAGTCCTGGCAGATATCGATCACCTGCACGCCCGCTCTTTCCAGCCAGATGCGGTTCAGGCGCTTCAGATCGACGTGCGCCTTTTCGCCGTGCAGTTCAATTGCCGCTTCCGCGTCCGGGCCGAGCGATCGCCGCATGGCCTCCGGCACCTCCGGCCCGACCTCAAAGCAGCAGCGGCCGATGCACGGGCCGATGGCCGCATGAATGTGCTCCGGCGCGCAGCCGAATTCCGCCTGCATCCGAAGGACGGCCTTGTACGCGATGCCCTGCGCCGTTCCGCGCCACCCGGCGTGGACGGCGGCGATGGCCTGCCGCACGGGGTCAAACAGCAGCAGCGTCGTGCAGTCTGCGCCGAAGCAGACGAGCGCCGCGCCGGGTTCGTCGGTCAGAAGCCCGTCGCAGACGGCGGTCTGCTCCCGCTCCAGCCCTGTGCCGCAGTCCTGCTTGCCGACGCGCAGCAGAAGATCGGTATGCTCCTGCCGGGTAAAGATCGTTTCCTCCGGCGAAAAGCCAACGGCGGTACCGAGAATGCGGTAATTCTCCCGCACGTTTTCCGGCCTGTCTCCCCGGTGCGTGCCGAGATTGAGGGAGGACAGCGCCCCCTCGCTCACGCCGCCGAAGCGCGTGGAGAAGCAGTGCACGCTCCTGGAAAGCGCATCGGCGGTCAGATATTCAAGTGTTCCGTGGTGAATGGTGTGAAACATGGGCTTAATTCGCGTTCTGGCCGCGTTCGGCGGCGAGATCCTTGTCGCGGCAGCATTTTTTGTATTTTTTTCCGCTGCCGCACGGGCACGGGTCGTTCGGGCCGACCTTGATCTTCTTGACGACGGGCTGACGCTTGACGGTCTTGTCGCCGCCAGCCCCCTCGCCGGTGACCTTCGCCACGCGCTGGCGCTTGATTTCCTCATTCGTCTTGATCCGGACGAGGAAGACGCGGCGGACGATCTCTTCCTTGATTGCGTCGTTCATGGCCTCGAACATATCAAAGCCCTCGCGCTTATACTCGATGACGGGGGCTGTCTGCGCGTAGGCGCGCAGGCGGATGCCCTGCCGCAGATCGTCCATGGCGTCGATGTGATCCATCCAGAATTCATCGACCACACGCAGCGTCACGACGCGCTCAATTTCACGCATGACGGGAGACGTGAACTGCTCCTCCCGCTTGGCATAGGCGCGCTGCATGAGAGACAAAATCTTCTCTTCCGCCTGCTCCCGCGTGAGCGCGGCCAACTCCTCGTCGGAGAGAAGCCATGTGCCCGCGGGGAAGAAGATGGGCTCGAAATGCGTCATCATCTCGAAGAAATGCTGCTTGTCGGCCAGCTTCGGCTGCTCGCCGAAGGCGCTGGCAACGTAGGTATCCACATAGAACCGCATCATGGACTGGATGTTCTTCTGCAGATCCTCGCCGTCGAGCACCTGACGGCGCTGCTCGTAGATGATCTTACGCTGGACGTTCATCACGTCGTCGTATTCCAGCACGTTCTTTCTGGACTGGAAGTTGCGGCCCTCGACGGTCTTCTGCGCGTTTTCGATCGCGCCGGAGAGAATTTTGGCGTCGATAGGCGTATCCTCGTCGATGCCGAGCGTCTCCATCATGTTCATAATGCGCTCGGAGCCGAACAGACGCATGATATCGTCCTGCATGGACAGATAAAACCGCGTCTCGCCGGGGTCGCCCTGACGGCCGGAACGGCCGCGCAGCTGGTTGTCGATCCGGCGCGACTCGTGCCGCTCGGTGCCGATGATGAAAAGGCCTCCTGCCTGCCGGACAAGCTCTGCCTGCTTGTCCGTCTCGACCTTGAAGCGCTTATAGGCCTCGGTATAGGCCGCACGGGCAGCCAGAATTTCGGGATCCTCCGTCTCGGCGAAGGAATTGGACTCGGCGATCAGCTCGTCGGACAGGCCCTGCTTGCGCAGCTCGTTCTTTGCCATGTATTCGGCGTTGCCGCCCAGCATGATGTCGGTGCCGCGGCCGGCCATGTTCGTCGCAATGGTCACGGCGCCCAGATGTCCCGCCTGCGCGACGATCTCGGCCTCCTTTTCATGGTGCTTGGCGTTCAGGACGTTGTGCGGGATGCCCTCGCGCTTGAGCATCTGCGAAAGAAGCTCGGATTTTTCAATGGAGATCGTGCCGACCAGCACCGGCTGGCCCTTGGCGTGGCATTCCTTGATCTGCGCGATGACGGCACGGTATTTGCCTGCCTCGGTCTTATAAACAACATCGGGGTCGTCGATACGGATGACCGGTTTGTTCGTCGGGATCTCGACGACGTCGAGATTGTAGATGCCGGAGAATTCCTCCTCCTCGGTCAGCGCCGTGCCGGTCATGCCGGAGAGCTTGTCGTACAGACGGAAGAAGTTCTGGAATGTGATGGTGGCGAGCGTCTTGTTTTCGCTTGCGACCTTGACGCCCTCCTTGGCCTCGATGGCCTGATGCAGACCCTCGTTATAGCGGCGGCCGTACATGAGGCGGCCCGTGAATTCGTCGACGATGATGACCTCGCCGTCCTTGACAACGTAGTCGATGTCGCGCTTCATGAGGCCCCGCGCCTTCATGGCCTGATTGATGTGGTGCGAGAGCGTGGCGTTTTCGGGGTCGGCCAGATTTTCTACATTGAAGAACTGCTCGGCCTTTTCAATGCCCTTCTGCGTGAGCGAAACGGAGCGGTCCTTTTCGTCGACAATGTAATCGCAGTCATACTGATCCTGCAGTTCCTTGTTGTCCGTCGTGGAGAAGACCTGCTTTTTCAGGCGGGAGACGAAATAATCCGCCATTTCATACAGCTTGGACGATTCCTCGCCCTTGCCGGAAATAATGAGCGGGGTGCGCGCTTCGTCAATGAGGATGGAGTCGACCTCATCAACGATGGCGAACGCGTGACCGCGCTGCACCATCTCCTGTTTGTAGATCGCCATATTGTCGCGCAGGTAATCGAAGCCCAACTCGTTATTCGTGCCGTAGGTGATATCGGCGGCATAGGCTGCGCGGCGCTGTTCTGCAGTCAGATCGTGGACGATGAGTCCGACGGACAGCCCCAGAAAACGGTAGACCTTGCCCATCCACTCCGAGTCGCGCTTGGCAAGATAATCGTTGACCGTGACGATGTGCACGCCCCGTCCGGCCAGCGCATTCAAGTATGCAGGCAGGATTGCGACGAGCGTCTTGCCTTCGCCGGTCTTCATTTCGGCGATGCGGCCCTGATGCAGCACGATGCCGCCCACGACCTGCACCCGGTACGGACGCATACCGAGCACGCGGTCAGCTGCCTCCCGGCAGACGGCGAACGCCTCCGGCAGCAGCGCGTCGAGCGTCTCACCGGATGCGTAGCGATCCTTGAATTCCTGCGTCTTTGCGCGAAGCTCCTGATCAGTCAGCTTTTTATACGGCTCCTCGAGCGCCATGACGGCCTCGACCTGCGGCTCGAGCTTTTTGACCTCTCGCTCAGAGCGGGTGCCGAATAGTTTTGTAAACAGTCCCATGGTAAAAACCCTTTCTGCGCCGCGCGGTACGCGCGGCGGTACGTATTCTAAAGTGAGATTATACCACATATATGGCGGCAAAAAAAGAAGAAATTGTGAATTTCGGCGGCTTGATTTACCCGGAGGGGGCTGGTAAAATGAGTTTGATTTTTATGGTATCGAGGTACTTTGCGTATGGCTATCCGTCTTGTGGCCGTCGATGTCGACGGCACGCTCGTCACTGCCGACCAGCGCGTTCTGCCGCGGGTGCAGGCCGCGGCGCAGCGCGCGCTGGAGCACGGCATCCAGCTCGTTCTGTGTACCGGACGCGCGCCGGGAGAGTGCTGGTACATTTTAGACGCGCTTCCGCAGATCCGCTACGCCGTCACGCAGACCGGCGCGATCGCGCAGGATCTGAAGACCGGCGAAACGCTCTACCACTGCCCGCTGTCCCCGGATGATGCGCGGCTGATCTATTCCCATGTGCGCCGGTACGACGGGCTTGTCAATTTCTTCTCCGGCGGCATTGTGTATAACTCCAAAGAGCAGATGGCGCGCTTTGAGCGCTATTATCCCGCCGACTTCCGCTGGCTGTTTGAACGGTCGCATGAATTTGTCGACGATCTGGACGCCATGGTCGCCGGTTGGGGTAAACCCGTAGAAAAGCTCTATGTGCCGTTTTCCAGTCAGGAAGAGTGTGAAAGGGCCATGGCCGATCTGACAAAGCTGCCGTATTTCGTGACAGGCGCGGGCTACGTTGATCTGGAGGTCATGAACCCGAACACCAGCAAGGGCATCGCGCTTGCTGCTCTGTGCAAAAAACTCGGCATCCCGCGCGAGCAGGTCATGGCCATCGGCGACAGCGGCAACGACGCGGCCATGCTCGACTTTGCGGGCGTCGGCGTCGCAATGGGAAACGGGGAAGAAGCGCTCAAGCAGAAAGCAGATCTGATCGCGCCGACGAACGAAGAAGGCGGCGTGGCCGACATGCTGGAGCTTGCAATCAAAGGAGAGATATAAAATGGGCGTACAGGATCTGACAGTACAAATGGTCGTCATCGTCGTCATCGGCGTATTCTTTGCGTCGTTCATGGACGCCATCGCGGGCGGCGGCGGCATTATTTCCGTCCCGACCTATCTGCTGGCGGGACTTCCCATGCACTTTGCGCTGGGCACAAACAAATTTTCCTCCTCCATCGGCACCGCGTTTTCCACGGGCCGGTATATCAAAAACGGCTATGTCGACTGGAAGCTCGGCATTCCGTCCATCGTGCTGGCGCTCATCGGCTCGTTCTTCGGAACAAAATTGCAGCTGATGATCTCCGAGGTGTACTTACAATATCTGCTGCTGATCGTGCTGCCGGTCGTGGCCTTCGTCGTGCTGCGCCAGCGGCAGCTGCCGGAGGAGCGCGGCGATATCGAGCCCAAAAAGCAGATGGCCATCGTCTATCTGGCCGCGCTCGTCGTCGGCGCGTACGACGGGTTCTACGGGCCCGGCACGGGCACGTTCCTGCTGCTCATTTTCTGCAATCTCGGCAAGCTCGACGTGCGCACGGCGGGCGGCAATGTCAAGCTCGTGAATCTGTCTTCCAACATTGCCTCGCTCCTGACCAGCCTGTTAAGCGGCAAGGTCTTCCTCGTCCTCGGCCTCATCGGCACGGTGTCGAGCATCCTCGGCCACTTCATCGGCGCGGGACTCGCCATCAAAAACGGCTCGAAGATCGTAAAGCCCGCTATCATCCTTGTCCTCATCCTCCTGGCCGCAAAGGTCGTCCAGGGGTTGATCGCGGGATGATATATCATAAAACTGCACTGCCGCTGTAGGGGCCGACGACTCTGTCGGCCCCTTAAATGTTGCAGATTTGCTGAAAATATCAGAGAATTCGCAGCGGGCGGACAGAGTCGTCCGCCCCTAGGGTGTATCTGAAAACTCCCAACGCACCCGGACAGCGGATCTTTTCACGCTGCGCTGCACCATTTTTCCTTGAAATACGTCAGTATTCCTGCGAAAAAATGTCTTGCTCAGCGCAAAAATTTCTCGCTGCCGGTCACATTGGGAGTTTTCAGATACACCCTACGTACAATTCGGAAAATTGCAAAAACCTATGCCTTTGACTGCTTGTTTTGCTCCATTGCAAATCCACATAGAATCTGCTATAATAAATTGTTAAGTTATGCAGTTCGGAGGAAACGTACATGGAACGCAAACCCGTTGTGATCGCGCAGGAGGCGCTGGAGAAGGAAGCCGCTGTCTGCGAGCAGATCAAAGCCCTTTGGGCCTCGCGCGGCAGGACGCCGCGGGCCTTTGTCGATACATACGGCTGCCAGCAGAACGAGGCGGATTCCGAACGCATCCGCGGGATGCTGCGTGCAAGCGGGTATGAGATCGTGGACACCGAAGAGGGCGCGGACTGCATCGTTATCAACACCTGCGCCATCCGTGAGCACGCGGAAACCCGCGTCTACGGCAACGTCGGCGCGCTGGTACACACCAAGGCCCGGCACCCGGAGCAGAAAATTTTTCTCTGCGGCTGCATGATGGGCCAGCCGCAGGTCGTCGAGCGCATCAAAAACAGCTATCGCCACGTCGACGGCGTGTTCAATCCGCACGAATTATGGCGCTTCCCGGAGCTGCTGCAGAGCGTGCTGCGCACGAACAAGCGCATCTTCGCCGTGGACGATTCCGCGGGCAATATTGCCGAGGGCATCCCCGTCGTGCGCTCGTCCGATCTCAAGGCGTGGGTGTCGATCATGTACGGCTGCAACAACTTCTGTTCGTACTGCATCGTGCCGTATGTGCGCGGGCGGGAGCGGTCAAGACGGCCCGAGGAGATTCTCGAAGAGGTCAAGGGCCTCATCGCGGCGGGCTATAAGGACATTACGCTTTTGGGCCAGAACGTCAACTCCTACGGCAAGGATCTGGGGCTGGGCGTTGATTTTGCCGACCTCATGGCCGAGATCGCACAGCTGCCGGGAGACTTCTGGCTGCGCTTCATGACGAGCCACCCGAAGGACGCAAGCAAAAAGCTCTTTGACACCATTGCGAAATACCCCAGGATCGCCAAGCAGTTCCACCTGCCCTTCCAGTCCGGCAACGACCGGGTGCTGAAGGCCATGAACCGGCACTATAACCGCGAGGAATATCTGAAGCTGGCGCACTATGGCCGCCAGATCATGCCCGATCTGGTTCTGACCAGCGACGTGATCGTCGGCTTCCCCGGCGAGACGGAGGAGGAATTCGAGGACACGATCAGCCTGATCGAAGACGTGCGCTATGACGCGCTGTTTACCTTTATCTTCTCCCCGCGCGCGGGAACGCCTGCCGCGAAAATGGACGACCCGACGCCCAAGGAGGAGAAAAACCGTCGCTTTGACCGGCTCTGCGCCGTGCAGAACCGCATTTCGCTGGAAATTCATCAGGGCTACGTCGGCAAGACCGTCCGCGTGCTCTGCGACGGCCGCGACAAGGACCTGCTCACCGCCCGCACTGAGGGCGGAAGACTCGTCCGCTTCGCGGGAGACGACAGCCTGATCGGCCAGTTTTTGGACGTGACGATCACAGGCTGCACAACATGGAGCCTTGTGGGCGAACTCCGATAACACAGCACCCTGGTGCGGGCTTTGTAGGGGCCGATGCCCACATCGACCCGGCAGAATGCACCGTTTTTACGGTATTCTTCGGCGAATTTGCAACTTCCCAACGGGCCGATGTGGGCATCGGGCCCTACAAACGAATGCGTAAGTGCATATGGATTTGCCGAAAGCATAATTTCAGACGTTAAAAGAGAAAACCCGGAGGTTTTGATTATGGCCGAACTCACCCCCATGATGCAGCAGTATTATGCGGTCAAGGAGCGCAATCCCGACTGCCTGCTGTTTTTCCGGCTGGGCGATTTTTATGAGATGTTCGAGGAGGACGCGCGCATTGCTTCGCGCGAGCTCGATCTGACGCTCACCTCGCGCGACCATGCCAAGGACAAAAGCGCAGAGGACAAGATTCCCATGTGCGGCGTGCCGTATCATTCCTCGGAGAGCTATATCGCGCGGCTGGTTGCCAAGGGCTACAAGGTCGCCATCTGCGAGCAGATGGAGGACCCGGCGCTGGCAAAGGGGCTTGTAAAGCGCGATATCATCCGCATCGTGACGCCCGGCTCCGTGACGGAAAGCTCGATGCTGGTGGAATCCAAAAATAATTATTATGCCTGCGTCTACGGCGCAGCCGGTACATACGGCCTGTGCTTCTGCGACGTGTCGACCGGCGCGTTCAGCGCGACGCAGGTTTCCGGCGCCGACGCCATGCAGGACGCGCAGAACGAGCTTGGCAGCTTTCTGCCGTCCGAGGCCCTTCTGGGCGGCACGGCGGCGGAGGACGGCGCGCTGGCGGATTTTCTGCGCGACCGCTTCCACACCTGCGTGAACATCGGCACGGACGCGCAGTTTGACCCTGCGCTGTGCGCGGCTGCCGTGACGGCGCAGTTTGGGCAGTCGCCGGAGGCGCTCGGCCTTGCGAATATGCCGTGCGTCATTGCAGCGGCGGGCGCGCTTCTGACCACGCTGCGCGATCTGCAGAAAAACGAGCTGCCGCACATCCGGGCGCTGGAATTATATATTGCAGGCAAGTTCATGCAGCTCGATCTTGCCGCGCGGCGGAATCTCGAACTGACAGAGACGATGCGCGCAAAGGAAAAGCGCGGGAGCCTTCTCTGGGTGCTCGACAAGACGAAGACCGCCATGGGCGGCCGTCTGCTGCGGGCGTGGATGGAGCGGCCGCTTCTCAGCCCCGCGCAGATCACGCGCCGTCTGACCGCCGTGGAGGAGCTGGTCAAAAAGACCATCGACCGGGAAGAGCTGATCCTGTCCCTGCGTGAAATTACGGACTTTGAGCGCGCCATGACCCGCATTATGACGGGCACGGCCTCCTGCCGTGATCTTGCCGCGCTTTCACAGGGCGCGGCGAGTCTTCCCGCCGTCAAGGAGCGGCTGTCCGGGATGCGTTCGCCGTATTTGCAGGCGCTTTTTGAGCAGCTTGACACGCTGGCAGATCTCAAGGAGAAGATCGACGCAACCATCGTGGACGATCCCCCATTCCTGCTGCGCGAAGGCGGCCTGATCCGCGACGGCGCGAACAAAGAGCTCGACGAGCTGCGCGCCGTCCAGTCCGGCGGCAAGGGGATGCTCACGCAGATCGAGGCCCGCGAAAAGGAAAAGACCGGCATCCGGAACCTGCGCGTGGGCTATAACCGCGTGTTCGGCTATTATATCGAGGTCGCAAAGGGCCAGCTGAATCTTGTCCCGGACAGCTATATCCGCAAGCAGACGCTCTCGACCGGTGAGCGGTACATCACGGAAGAACTCAAGGAGCTGGAAAGCACAATCTTAACGGCGAAGGACCGCATTGTCGCACTGGAATATGACTTGTTTGTGGCGCTGCGGCAGTTTGTCGCGGGAGAATCCGCCCGCGTCAAGCAGACGGCGCAGGCTGTCGCGCAGCTGGATGTGCTGTGCAGCTTTGCAGCCGTCGCCGTTCATAATCATTACTGCAAGCCCGAGGTCGACCTCGGCAATACCGTATCGATCACGGCGGGCCGCCATCCGGTCGTCGAGCAGATGCTCAAAAACGCGTTGTTCGTGCCGAACGACACGCTGCTTGGCTCGGAGGACTGCCGCACGGCTATCATCACCGGCCCGAACATGGCCGGTAAATCGACCTATATGCGGCAGGTGGCGCTCATCGTCCTCATGGCGCAGATGGGCTCGTTCGTCCCGGCGCAGTCGGCGCACATCGGCATTGTCGACCGGCTGTTCACGCGCATCGGCGCATCGGACGATCTGGCCTCCGGCCAGTCGACATTCATGGTCGAGATGACCGAGGTTGCCGATATTCTGAAAAACGCGACGCCGCGTTCGCTTCTCATCCTCGACGAGATCGGCAGAGGCACGTCGACGTTCGACGGCATGGCGATCGCAAGAGCCGTGCTCGAATACGCGGCCGACCGCAAGCGGCTGGGCGCGAAAACGCTCTTCGCCACGCACTATCACGAGCTGACGGACATTGAGCAGGCGCTGCCGGGCGTCAAAAACTTCAACATCGCCGTCAAGAAGCGGCAGGGGGACATGATCTTCCTGCGCAAGATCGTCCCCGGTGCGGCGGACGACAGCTACGGCATCGAGGTCGCCAAGCTCGCGGGCATTCCAGATCGGGTCATCACGCGCGCGCGGGAAATTCTCAAGGATCTCGAATCCGGCGCGCCAGAGCGTGCAAAGCCCGCGGCTGCACCCGTGTCCGATCAGGTTTCCATGCTCGATATGCAGTCGGACGAGCTGCGCCGCGCACTTGAAGCCATCACCGTCGAAACACTCACGCCCATCGAGGCGCTGAACCAGCTGTACCAGCTGAAGCAGCTGCTGTAAAGGGGCTGCCTGCAGGGGCCGATGCCTGCATCGGCCCGGCAGAATGCAGCGTTTTTTACGGGACTCTTCAGCGAATTCGCAGCTTCCCAATGGGCCGACAGAGTCGTCGGCCCCTACAGATTCTCTCGGAAAGGGGCTTCTCCATTATGGCCCGCAAAGCGTCCCACGCGATTTCTTACCGGCTGACGAAATTTGAAACGATTGCCGGGTGGCTTTATCTGCCGTTTTATCTGCTGATTCTGAATCTGCTTCTGCAGCTGGCGAACGAGAAATTCTCGCTTGGCATGACGGCGCTGACGATGAATCTCGTCTATTTTGCCGTGAATCTGCTGGCCGTGCTGCTGATTTTCCATGGATTTTTGCGGCAGTCGTTTTTCGGCGGCTCGTTCTGGAACTTTGTGCAGGCGCTGGTTCTGGGCTTCGCGATGTATTACGCGGGCACATGGGTGCTGCAATTCGCGCTTTCCCGGCTGGCTCCCGGCTTTACGATCTACAATAACGAAACGGTCGGTTCGCTCATTTCCGATAACCAGTATGTCATGCTGGCCGTGACGGTTTTCCTTGCGCCGATCATTGAGGAGACGCTTGTGCGCGGGCTTGTCTTCGGCTCTATTCAGCCGACGTCGCGCGTCATGGCGTATCTCGTGTCCGTTATTCTGTTCACGCTCATGCACAATTGGCAGTATTTCATGCTCTATCCTGCCGGAAAGGTGCTTCTGAGCTGCATTCCGTATCTGCCCGCCTCCGTCGCGCTGGCCTGGACGTATGAAAAGGCCGGGACGATCTGGGCGTCCATCTCGCTGCACGCCATTGTCAACGCGCTGTCGTTCGGGCTTTTGCAGCTGAACTTCTGATTGGGAGGGGCTTTATGCCGAAGATCATTCAGCTTGACCGCCATGTCGCTGATCTCATCGCCGCAGGCGAGGTCGTCGAGCGCCCGGCGTCCGCCGTCAAGGAGCTGGTCGAAAATTCCATTGACGCAGGCGCAAAAAATATTACAATAGAATTACAAAACGGCGGCATGACTTTCCTGCGCATCACCGACGACGGCTGCGGCATGGAGCCGGTCGACGCCCGCACGGCGTTTCTGCGCCACGCGACGAGCAAGATCCGCAAAAAAGAGGATCTTGCCTGCATCGGCACGCTTGGTTTCCGGGGCGAGGCGCTGGCGGCCATTTCGTCCGTGTCGAAGATCGACCTGCTCACGCGGGCGCAGGGCGCGGAAAACGGCGTCCGGCTGCATCTGGAGGCGGGGCAGGTCCTGTCCGAGGAGCCTGCCGGATGCCCGTGCGGCACGACAATTTTGGTGCGGGAGCTGTTTTACAACACGCCCGCGCGGATGAAGTTCATGAAATCCGACGCGGCGGAGTCCTCCGCTGTTTTCTCCGTCGTGCAGCAGCAGGCGCTCGCGCACCCGGAGATCTCCTTCCGCTTTCTGAAGGACGGGCAGGAGCAGCTGCACACCGACGGGCAGGGCGACCGCATGGCCGCAATCTACGCCATCTATGGCCGGGAGCTGGCCAACAATATGCTGCCGGTCGACGGCAGCTGGGAAAAGCTGCGTGTGCGCGGCTTCGTCACGAAGCCGACCGCCACGCGCGGCAACCGCGCCTGGCAGAGCTTTTTTGTCAACAACCGCTATATCAAATCCCGTCTGCTCTCCGCCGCGCTGGAGGAGGCGTACCGCAACCAGATCATGGTGGGCCGCTTCCCGGCCTGCGTGCTGGAGATCGATATGCCCGTGCAGGCCGTGGATGTGAACGTCCACCCGGCCAAGACGGAGGTCAAGTTCTTATCCGAGCGCGAGGTCTTCGACGCGCTGCACTATGCCGTTTTGTCCACGCTCTCCAGAGCGGCGGGCCGCCCGGAATGGAAAACGCCGGAGAAAAAGCAGGAGCCTGCTCCGCAGCCGCAATCACAGCCAAAGGCTGTCCAGCCGCCGAAGCCCGGCTTCTATCAGACCATGCAGGCATCCGAATACCGCCGTCAGGCTGCGCAGCAGCCTGTGCAGAAGCCGGCCCAGCCTGTGCTGGCCTCGCCGGTGCAGCTGCCGCGCTCCGAGCCTGTGCCTGCGCAGCAGAGCTTTCCGCTTCCGAAGCCGGAAGCAAAGCCGGAGGTCAGACCGGAGCCGAAGCCCGAACCGAAGATTGAGGTCAGGCCCGAGCCGAAGCCGGAACCCGTCAAAGAGCCGGAAGCACAGCAGGCGCTTTCTGTCCCGGAAGAGCCCTTCCGCATCATCGGCGAGGCGCTGCACACCTATATCATTGTCGAGCAGGGCGAGGCCGTTCTGTTCCTCGACAAGCACGCCGCGCACGAGCGTATCCGCTTTGAGGCGCTCAAAAAGGAGGACCACCCCATCATGGCCCAGCTGCTGCTGGCCCCTGTTTCCGCAGAACTTTCACGGGAAGAGGCCGCTGCCGTGCTGGAAAACAGGGCGCTTCTGGAGCGCTGCGGGTTCGAGACGGAGGACTTTGGCGGCGGAGACGTGCTCATCCGGCAGATCCCGTCCGACGTGGACGTGGAGGACGCAAAGGCGCTTTTGCAGGAGCTGGCGGGCGATCTGCTGGCCGGAAAAACGCTCGACCCGGACAGCCTGCGCGACAATCTGCTGCACACCATCGCCTGCAAATCGGCCATCAAGGCCGGATGGCAGACATCTGATGAGGAGCTGCGGCGGCTCGTGCAGGAGGTTCTGTCCCGCGACGATATCAAATACTGCCCGCATGGCCGTCCCGTCTGCGTGACGCTCACGAAGCGGCAGCTGGAAAAGCAGTTCAAGAGGGTCTGAGCATGGACAGGATCATCTGCGTCGTCGGCCCGACGGCCTCCGGCAAGACGAAGCTTGCCGTGCAGCTTGCGAAGCTGTACGGCGGCGAGGTCGTCTCCTGCGATTCCATGCAGATCTACAAACACATGGACATCGGCACGGCCAAGCCCACAAAAGAGGAGATGGAGGGCGTGCACCACCATCTGCTGGACATGGTCGAACCGGGTGAGGATTTTTCCGCCGGAAAATACGTGCAGCTGGCAGACAGCTGCGTGCAGGACATTTTATCGCGCGGCAGGACCGCCGTCATTGCGGGCGGTACGGGGCTGTATGTCGACAGCCTCATCGCGGGCCGTTCATTTGCGCCCGTCCCGCAGACCGGCAGGCGCGAAGCGCTTGAAACGCAGCTGCGCGAAAACGGCGGAGAGGCCATGCTGGCGCGTCTGCGCAGCATTGACCCGGAGGCCGCTGCGCGGCTCCATCCGGCGGACGAAAAGCGCATTGTCCGCGCGCTGGAGGTCTATGAGGAAACCGGCAAGACCATCACGCAGCACAATCTGGAAACGCAGGCCATCCCCCCGCGCTACCGGCCCGTGTGGCTGGGGCTTGATTACAGCGACCGCGCCGTTTTGTACCGGCGCATCGATCTGCGGGTCGACAAAATGCTGGAAGACGGGCTGCTGGACGAAATTCGCGCGCTGCTCGCCCTCGGCGTCAGCCCGAAGGCGACCGCCATGCAGGCCATCGGCTATAAAGAATTTTTTGGATACTTAAACGGCGCGTGCACGCTGGACGAAGCCGCTGCGCTCTGCAAGCAGCGCTCGCGCAACTACGCCAAGCGGCAGCTGACCTGGTTCCGGCGCAATCCGGACATGCACTGGCTCCGGCTGACGGGCACGGAAGATTTTTCGGAGGTTCTTTCCGCCGCTCGACAGAATATTCCTTTTTCCGCATTTTGAATATGGTACGATATGGGTATCAGATCATTGGGAAGGCTCTGATGCAATGGACAAGGGCATTGGATCAGAGGCTCCCATATAAAGAAAAGGAGCCGATACCCATGCAAAAAACAACAGAGAATTATCAGGACGTTTTTCTGAACCAGGCCCGCAAGGACCGCACGATGCTGACCGTTTTTCTGATGAACGGCTTTCAGATGCGCGGCATTATCACGGGCTTTGACCAGTTCGTGATCATGCTGCAGTCCGACGGGCGGCAGCAGATGATCTATAAGCACGCGGTGTCTACCATGACGCCCGCCATGCCCGTCCACCTGACGCAGGGCTGAGCACCGTTCTTGCTCCTGCGGGAAGGAGCGCTATGAAGCAAGGCAAATCCTATTTTACAGTCATCCTCTGGATCCTGCTGGCCGCGATCGCCGCGTATTTCGGCTATCACGTGATCAGCAGTCTCTATGCACCCCTTATGACGGCCACCGTCACACCATACGAAGCCGGGGCGGGCTACTACGCCTCCGGCTTTGTCGTGCGTGAGGAGGAGCTTTTATATTCGCAGTACGGCACGACCGTTCTGAGCTGTGCCGAAGGCGCGCACGTGGCCGCGAACGACACCGTCGCCACCGGCTACCGCTCCGAGGACGCACGGCTCCGGCAGACGCGCATGGACGAGCTGTCCGGCCAGATCGAGCAGCTTCAGTACGCGTGGAGCGCCGTCTCCAGCGTCTACGATCAGGCTGCGCTCGACGCGGACATCGCGGATGCGCTTGCGCAGCTGAGCCGGTACCTGGCGCTGCGCGACATGAATTCCGTCTCCGATCTTTCGCCGGAGCTCAAGGGCCTCATCCTGCGTCGCACGGGAAGCGGCGCCGACAGCGGCGCGCTGCAATCGCGCATCAGTGCCCTGCAGGCGGAGCTGGATACGCTTGAGGCGCAGTCTGCGGGCGATACCAGCGCCATTTCCGCGGGCAGGGCCGGAACATTTTCCGCCGCCGTCGACGGCTATGAGGCCGTGCTGACGCCGGAACGGCTGATGGACATGACCGTTGCGGAATTTGAGGCCGTCCAGCCGGACGAGACGGACGCACACGCCATCGGCAGGCTCATCACGTCCACGACCTGGTATTACGCCTGCGTCGTGCCCGCAAGCGAGCTTTCCGATGTGGAGGAGGGCGACCGCGCCACGCTGACCTTCGCCCGCGATTATTACCAGCCGGTCACCATGCGCGTGGAGCGTCTGGGCGAAAACGAGGCAGGCTCCCGGCTGCTGGTCCTGTCGTCTGACCGGGCATTGCAGAACGTAACACTCCTGCGGCAGCAGTCGGCGGAGATTGTCTTCACGTCCTACGCCGGGCTGCGCGTCCCGAAGTCCGCCGTCCGTGTCGAAAACGGTCAGACGGGCGTGTATATCCTCGAAGGGACGCTCGCCAAGTGGAAGCCCATCACCATTCTCCACGATACCGGCGAAAGCTATGTCGTCACGCTCGACACCAGCTCGACCAACAACCTCTGGCCGGGCGACGAGCTGATTATCAACGCGAAAAATCTATACGATGGAAAGGTCGTCAACTGATATGTCTACAATTGCTGAAAATATCGCGAATATCCGCGCCCAGATGGCTGAGGCCGCAAAAAAAGCCGGACGCGACCCGTCCGAAATTCTGCTGTGCGCCGCGACGAAGATGAACGACGCCGAGCGCGTGAAGGAAGCCGTCGCCGCAGGCGTCGACTGCTGCGGCGAGAACCGCGTGCAGGAGATCCAGGCCAAGCGCCCGCTGGGCGCGTACACGGGAAAGCCCCTGCACTTCATCGGCCATCTGCAGACCAACAAGGTCAAGTATCTCGTCGGCGTGGTCGATCTCATTGAGTCCGTCGACCGGCTGGAGCTGCTGGAGTGCATCGAAAAGCAGGCGGAAAAGCTGGGCGTCGTGCAGAACATTCTCTTTGAGGTCAACATCGGCAATGAGGAGAGCAAATCCGGCTTTACCCCGGCCGAGGCCGCCGCGCTTGCCGCCCGAATGGCCGATTTTCCGCACACGGCGCTCAAGGGTCTGATGGCAATTCCCCCTGTGAGCGAATTTCCGGGCGAAAATTGCAGATATTTTGCCGAAATGCGCAATCTTTTTGTTGACATAAGGGCAAAAAAATACGATAATGTGTCCATGGAATGCCTGTCGATGGGCATGAGCGACGATTTTGCCGACGCCATCGCCGAAGGCTCGACCATGGTGCGCATCGGCACCGCAATTTTTGGCAAACGGAACTATAACATCTGACCGACACGCCGACACGGCACAATTACATAGAATAGCAAATCTGGAGGATACATTACAATGGGATTTATGGATGACCTGAAGAAGCTCACGAAGCCGTATACAGAAGACGACGACGATTTTGATGAATTCGACGACGACGCCCGCCCCAGCCGGCCTTCCCGTTCGTCCTCGGCGCCGAAGCCCTCGTATCGCAGCAGCTTCGATCTGGACAGCGATGAGTTTTCCTCGACCGGCAGCAGCGCTTCCACCGGCCGCCGGACGCTCGGAGGCAATAACGCCGCCGGTACGCAGAGCGGCAAGGTCGTGAACATTCACGCCACGGCCCAGCTGCAGGTCGTGCTCGTCAAGCCCGACCGCTTTGACAGCGTGACCGAGATCGCGGAGCATCTGCGCAGCAAGCACGCGGTCGTCCTCAATCTGGAATCCACGAACAAAGACGTCGCCCGCCGTCTGGTCGATTTCCTGTCCGGCTGCGCCTATGCGCTCGACGGCAAGATCAAAAAGATCGCCATCAGCACCTACATCATCACGCCGTACAACGTCGACTTCGTCGGCGACAATCTGATGGACGAATTGGAAAACAACGGCGTCTATCTCTAATCGTACAAGGGGGCAGCGTCCATGTTCACACCGCAGGAAATTCAGGAGCAAACCTTCTCCAAGGCCGTCTTCGGCGGCTATGATATGCAGCAGGTCGACGATTTTCTCGAACCGCTGACCGACGACTACATCACGCTCTATAAGGAAAATTCCGTGCTCAAGGCCAAGATGAAGATCCTGGTCGAAAAGCTGGAGGAATACCGCGCGCAGGAGACGAAGCAGTCCACTGCCGCAGCCGATGCAGAGGCCAAAAGCGCCCAGCTGCTCAAGGAAACGCAGGCGCGGTGCGCCGCCATGCTGCAGAACGCGGAGGTCAACGCGCAGGCCAATGCGCAGGTCAACGCCGCGAACGTGCAGCTTGCGCAGCTCAATCAGCAGCTGCACGCCGAGCAGGAGCGGCTGGATTACGCCAAGCAGACCGCGCTGAATTTCATCTCCGTGGTCGAGCGCGACATTCAGGGCCATCTGGAGCTGCTTGAAACGCTCAAGGCCCGCGATCTGACGCGCGAAGCCGCGCCTGAGCAGCCGCAGCCTGCGCATGAAAAGCCCTACGACTGGCAGGCAGAGCAGCCCGCAGCGCCCGCTCCCGCTCCCAGTGAGGACGCAGAGAAAATCGCGACGGAGATCTCCGACAACCTTGAAAAGCTGATCGGCAGCGACAGCGGAGCCGAAACGAAGACCGCCTCCGCGCCCGCACTGTCCAAGCAAAGCGCACGCCCCATGCACCCCGAAAGCGCGACGATCAAATTTGAAGATCTCAAATTTGGCCGCAATTACGACCCGACATCATCGAAGTAAGCCGTGCAAAACTCCCCCACCCGCGGTGGGGGAGTTTTCTATCCTTCGCTGTGCAGTGCCGCCAGCAGCGCGTTCAGGCGCAGCTCTTCGTCCGTGCGGCGGAGATAGACACGCCCGCTCAGCCTTTCCGCGAACAGCGCCTCCGGCGCTGCTTCTCCTGCGGCCAGCATCCGCTTTTTTGCGGGCGGGAGCGTCTTGAGGAACGCTTCCAGCCGTGCGGCGGCGGCGTGATCCTCCGCCTGATAGAGCGCGGCGAGGGCTTCGGGCGGGTGGGCACGCGTGTATTTTGCGCAGGCCGCGCCGCCGGACGCGTGCTGCCGCAGGCGCTTTTCCATGTCGGCAGCAATGCCGGTATACAGACTCCCGCCCCGGCAGCGGAGCATATAGACGAAATACATTACAGCTCCGTCAGCGCGTTCGCGATCGCGGCGAAGCCCGGAATATCCAGCGTCTCCCCGCGCACCGTGGGCGCAAAGCCGCAATCTTCGATCACGGCGGCAAGCGCGGGCTTGTCAAACTGCGAAAGCCCGGATGAAAGCGCGTTCAGAAGCGTTTTTCTGCGCTGGGCGAACGCTGCGCGAACGACCTTGAAGAACATGGTCTCGCTTTTGATCTCGCAGACCGGCTCTTTCCGCATGGTGAGCTTTAAAACCGCGCTCGTGACCTTCGGCTGCGGGATGAAGCAGCTTGCCGGTACGTCGAACAGCAGCTCCGGCTCGGCGTAATACTGGCAGAAGACGCTGAACGCGCCGTAATCGCCCTTGCCTGCGGGCGAGCAGATGCGCTGCGCGACCTCCTTCTGCACCATGACGGTCACGGCCTCGAACGCACGGCTCTCCAGAAGCGCTGCCAGCACGGGCGTGGTGATATAATATGGCAGATTCGCGCAGGCCATTGGGCGCAAGCCCGAGAACTCCTCCTGCACGAGCTTCGCGATGTCCGTTTTCAGAATGTCGCCGAAGATGATTTCCAGATTTTCATTGCCCGCCATCGTCTCGGCCAGCACGGGCTGGAGCGTCCGGTCAAGTTCGACCGCGACAACCTTTTTCGCGTACCGGCACAGCTGCTGCGTCAGCGGCCCGATGCCGGGGCCGACCTCCAATACGCCGCACGTCTCGTCCACGCCGGATTCCAGCACGATGTTCTGCGGCACCCAGCTCTGCGTCAGGAAATTCTGCCCCTTGGCTTTGGAAAAATGGAATCCGTGCCGCGCGAGCAGCGCCTTGATCTCGTTGATATTACAAAGGTCCATAGTCGGCCTCCCTGTCTGATTCTGAGGCTATGATACCAGAAAAAAAGCCGGTTTGCAACGCATTTCCGTGTCCGCGGGGGATTGACAGAACCCCGGAAACGTGCTATTGTAGCATCCAGAAAAGGCTGAGACGAAGACACGTCCCGGCACCGGCAGCGCATCACAGAGAGAGGCTCGTATGCTGCAAGAGCCTTTGCGCGGCCCGCCCGGATACCGCTTCTGAGCCGCGGCGCGGAAATGCGCCGCCGGGTTCTCCCGTTACAGAGACACAAAGCGACGGATGTTTTTTCGTCCGTAAGCAGGGTGGAACCGTGGAGCGTACAGCGCCTCACCCCTGAAACGACAGGGGTAAGGCGTTTTTGTTTTGCCCCAAATCAATTTAGGAGGCAGAAAACCATGTCCGAAAACAATGAATTCTCGTTTGAAAACCCGCAGTACCGCAAAACGTACTGGCACACCTGTTCCCACGTCATGGCGCAGGCCGTCAAGCGCCTGTGGCCGGAGGTCAAGCTGGCCATCGGCCCGTCCATCGACAACGGCTTCTATTATGACTTCGACGCTCCGTTCAACTTCACGCAGGAAAATCTCGACGCCATCGAGGCCGAGATGCGCAAGATCTGCAAGGAAAAGCTGAAGCTCGAGCGCTTCGAGCTGCCGCGCGAGGAAGCCATCAAGTATATGCAGGAAAAGGACGAGCCGTATAAGGTCGAGCTGATCAACGACCTGCCCGAAGACGCGCACATCTCGTTCTACACGCAGGGCGAGTTCACCGACCTCTGCGCAGGCCCGCATCTGGACTCCACCGGCCGCATCAAGGGCAACGCCATTAAGCTCACGCAGTGCTGCGGCGCATACTGGCGCGGCGACTCCAAGCGCAAGATGCTGCAGAGAATCTACGCCGTCGCGTTCCCGAAGAAGGAAGAGCTTGACCAGTATCTGGCCGAGCAGGCAGAAGCCCTCAAGCGCGACCATAACAAGCTGGGCCGCGAGCTGGAATACTTCACCACGGTCGACTGCATCGGCCAGGGCCTTCCGATCCTCCTGCCGAAGGGTGCGCGCGTCATTCAGCTGCTGCAGCGCTGGGTCGAGGATGTCGAGCAGGCGCACGGGTATCTTCTGACCAAGACGCCGCTCATGGCCAAGCGTGAGCTTTACAAGATCTCCGGCCACTGGGATCACTATCTCGACGGTATGTTTGTCCTCGGCGACCCGCAGGATGAGACGAAGGAGTGCTTCGCCCTGCGTCCGATGACCTGCCCGTTCCAGTATCAGGTCTATCTGAACCGCGGCCGCAGCTACCGCGATCTGCCGATGCGTCTCGGCGAAACGTCCACGCTGTTCCGCAATGAGGACTCCGGCGAAATGCACGGCCTCATCCGTGTGCGTCAGTTTACGATCTCCGAGGGCCATCTGGTGCTCCGCCCGGATCAGCTCGAGGACGAATTCCGCGACTGCCTTGATCTTGCCAAGTATTGCCTCAGTACAGTCGGCCTGCTTGACAAGTGCACGTTCCGCTTCTCCCAGTGGGATCCCGCGAACCCCAAGAACAAGTACGAGGGCACCAAAGAGCAGTGGGATCACGCGCAGAGCGTCATGGCAAAGATCCTCGACGATCTCGACGTCAAGTACGATATCGGCATCGACGAAGCCGCGTTCTACGGCCCGAAGCTCGATATCCAGTATAAGAATGTCTACGGCAAGGAGGACACCCTCGTCACCATCCAGATCGATATGCTGCTGGCTGAGCGCTTCGGGATGTACTACACGGATGAAAACGGTGAGAAGAAGCTGCCGTATATCATCCACAGAACGAGCCTTGGCTGCTACGAGCGCACGCTGGCCTACCTGATCGAGACGTATGCCGGTGCGCTGCCCACGTGGATGGCGCCGGAGCAGGTCCGCTTCCTGCCGGTCACGGACCGCGCTGTTGACTACTGCAAGGAGCAGGCCGCAAAGCTCACCGCGCAGGGCTACCGCGTGACGGTCGACACCCGCAGCGAGAAGATCGGCAAGAAGATCCGCGACGCGCAGATGGAGAAGATCCCTTATATGCTCGTCGTCGGCGACCGCGATATCGAAGCCGGTACCGTCTCCCCGCGCAACCGCGCAGACGGCGACCTCGGCGCCATGACGCTTGATGCCTTCACCGCCGTCCTCAAGGACGTTGTGGACAACAAGCTGAAAAAGTAATCGACCACACCCGCCCCTGTCCGGCTGGACATGGGCGGGTGTAACGGTCTGCGCTTCATCGGTACGCTTGACAAATCAGAAGTGTCTGGTATAATAAAAATAGCAAGAGCGCTGCCGGCAAACGGTTAGCCCCCTCTGGCGATTAGGTCAAAAGAAGTAACCGCGAGTTGGAAGCTGGGCGGTTACTTCTTTTTGTATATCTGAACGAACAGACTACAAATGCCGATGATCACAAGGCAAAGCTGCAAAACTTCGGATGTACTCATATGCAGTCCCCCTTTCCGAAGATCAGGGGACAAGAAGCGCCCCCTGTCAAAAGCCAGGGGAACTAACCGCTTGCCGCTTATCGGCAGCGCCGTGGTTATTCTACCAAATCAGTCGAAACCTGTCAATCCATGCCGGGATAAAAGACCCGCCCCGGGCAGCTGCCCGGGGCGGGTTCTGCATAGAAAGGGGATTACTCAATGTCGTGGTTGACGACGGGGGCGGGCTTGTCGAGCTGTTCGGGGTGGGACAGCAGGCGCTTGAGGTGCTTGAGCGTGGTGGCGTAATAGAAGCCGTCGCAGATGCGCTCGTCGGTGTTGACGGTGTAGTCGATGTACTTGCGGCGCACGACCGTGCCGTCGTCGAGCACCTCGTTTTTGTGGTACTTGCAGCCGAAGGAGACGAAGACGGGCATATTGCCGAAGTCGTACAGATGGTGCACGATGGGCGGGATGCCGAGCGATCCCATGGACGTAAAGAAGATCGAGGCGTGGAACGGGCTGACCTCCAGCAGGAACTTCGGCAGGAAGCCGAAATAATCGATGGTCTTGAGCAGCCAGACCACAAATTTGAACAGCACGCCGGGGATAAACGACAGGAATTTCGCGGTTTTGTCAAAGTCACTGCCGCCGATGGCCTGTCCCTGAATGGCGGCGATGCCCTTGTTGAGCTTTTCATAGATATCGTCGATGGTGTCGGTCGGCTTCAGATGAAGCTTCGTGATCGACTCCGGTGCGGAGGTATCCATCGAGGTCTTGACGACCATGCAGAACTGGATATCGTCGTCGCGCGAATAGACCTGCTGCCCGGACAGGAAGCGGTTGAGCGCCGGATATTTCGCCACGCACTGGACATAGGCGGCCAGAAATACGTGCGTCACGCCGAGATTCGTATAGCCCTGCTTGCGCTTTTCGCGGATATAGCGCTCCATCGGGCCGATGTCAACGGACTCGCGGATGAAATTGGACGATCCGATGCGCGTCGGCATGATATAATTGGCGACCACCGCCATCGGGTCGAGCGTGCGCAGCCTGCGGCCGTCGGGCCGGTCACCCCAGGTGGGGTGGTACGCGCCGTCGAGATAGACCTTCGCGCCGAGCAGCGTCAGAATCCCGGCAAGCAGGAACAGCATATCAGGCAAAATCTGCCGCAGCTGCGGCCAGTTTTCCCGCGTGAATTCCTTCTCGTGCATCCCGGCCAGAATGCCGAGCGCAGCGATCAGCAGCAGAAGCAGCGGGATCGTGCTTTTGATGTGGCCGGAGACGGTCACGGCGTAAAACGCGGCGATGGCGAGATAGGCGATCCAGAACATGAACGTCAGCCACAGATACGGTGAGACGAGCGTGATCTTGATGCCGTAATAGATCGCAAGCAGAATGACGGGCACGGATGAACGGTAGAACCGGTCGCTGCCATTGCACAGGATATTCAGCACATAGAACACACAGCCCACGACCGGCAGCACGACTAAAAACCACACCGTCTTTGCGTCTGCGCCTTTCCCGCAGACATTTGCGATGCGAAGCGCTGCCGAGGCCAGCATGACCAGCGCAGCCAGCCAGATAAGCGGATTCTTCCGGCTGACATAGTAAGCAACTCTTTTCTTCATAGCTTTATCATACCAGCCGCAGGCAGAAAAAGCAAGAACTCTGGGGAAACAGGGAAAATTTCCGTGCGGCTGCAACAAAATCGGCCAAACACCCGACATGATAGACGTCAGTATGCTGAACATAATGCAAGTAACCGATCAGCGGTTACAAAAGGAGGAATGCGGCTTGGACGAAAAGGAGCTGCTGCGGCAGCTGCAAAAGCAGCGCGCAGGTGCGCTGGAGCAGGCGGTCGCGCAGTACGGCGCATACGTTCTGGCCATCATCCGCAACCGCAGCCGCGGCGTTCTGACGCCGGAGGACCATGAGGAAATTGCCTCAGACGTGTTTTTCGCGCTCTGGAACGGCGCGGCGCGCATCGAGCGCGGACAGCTGCGGCCATGGCTCGGCGCGGTGGCGCGGAACCGGACGGCGGAGGCCATGCGGAAGCAGAACGTCTATCTTCCGCTGGAGGACGATACGCTCATCACGCTCGACCGGCTCTGGGAGCAGATGGTGGAACAGGAGCGCTGCGCAGCCATTACGCAGGCCATGCGCGCCCTGCCGGACGAGGACCGGGAAATATTTTACCGGTTTTACGATCTGTCGCAGACAGCTGCGCAGATCGCGGAGGACTTACATTTGAACGCGTCGACCGTGCGTTCGCGCCTGATGCGCGGACGGCGGACGCTGCGCGAGGCTTTGGAAAAAGGAGGTCTGTTTTGTGAAAACGACGTGGGATGAGCTCATGCGCTATGCGCCGGAGCAGGAGATTCCGCTGCCCCCGATGCAGGACGGCGAGGGTGCGCGGATTTTGAGCAAGACGATGGGAAAAATCAAAGAAACGAAGCGGAAGCCCGCACGGCCTGTCCGGACGGTGCTGATCGCGGCGGCAATCGCGGCGCTTTTGTGCGGCAGTGCGTTCGCGGCGCACTCCTTCGGCTGGTTCGACCGGCTGTTCGGCGAAAAGGCCGCGCTGGTCAAGGACCATGTCACGAGCTATGACGAAAAAACGTCTACAGAGCTCACACAGCCGGCGTACACCGAGGAAGAGCAGGCTATGATCGCCGAGGGCACGATGCAGGTGCCCGACACTGCCGATTTGGCGGATACGGGCGTATCGGCCGCGACGGAGAATTTCGTATTCACGCTTGAATCCATGCTGGCCTCAAAGGATTCTGTTCTCGCAATCCTGCGCGTCGACGCGCGGAACGATGAAGCCGCGGCGCAGCTTGCCGCGCTGCCGGAGGCTGACGGCTATCAGCAGGAACTTGAGCGGATGCTGCGGGTTGGTGTGCGCAACAATACCGGCTTCGGCACGGATCACCGTCTGGAATGGAAAAATGGCGGCGTCAAAATGGAAATTATTCAGGTAGATGGAAGCACGGCGTATGCGGTCGTGACGAACGTCGGCGGCGAATTCGAGCCGGGCGACCGGCTGCTGTTCCGGGCGTCGTATCACGACCAGAGCGCAGACCTGTTTGAGCTCCCGGTACCGGAGCAGCTGGAACAGGAGCTGGTGATCGAGCTGGACGGCGATCCATCCTGGAAGACCGCGACAATCACGCCGATCTCCTTCCGGCTTGACGGTATTGATTCCTCGCAGAGCAGCAATTCTGTGACTGTTACATTGAAGGACGGGACGCGCTTCAATCTTGCCAGCAAGGAAAACAACTACGCGGACAGTGCCTACGGAACCTACGGTTCCATGAGTCATTCAGCAAGCTGGATGTACGACTCAGATCACTGCAAGGAGACCTGGCTGTTCTCCCAGCTGATCGATCTGGATGAGCTGGCCTCCATCACCGTGTGCGGCGTGACATACCCGATTTTACAATAAAACAACGCAAAGCAACATAATCGGAATATATGCATCACAAATAAGCATTTCCAATCTGCTGCCGGGTATGCTAAACTGAGAAAAAACGCGGCAGGAGGAATTTAAAATGCAGGAATTTGATCTGATCGTGATCGGCGGCGGGCCGGGCGGGTATCTCTGCGCGGAGCGCGCGGGAAAGGCGGGGCTGCGGACGGCACTGATCGAAAAGCGTGCGCTGGGCGGCACCTGTCTGAACGAGGGCTGCATCCCGACAAAGAGCCTTCTTTACTGCGCCAAGCAGTATCAGGCAGCGCTGCACGGCGCGGAATACGGCGTGACGGCGCAGAACGTCTCCATCGACCACGCGCAGGTCGTCGCGCGGAAGGACGGCGTGGTCAAAACGCTCGTCCGGGGTGTGGGCGCGGCAATGAAGGCGCATGGCGTGACGGTTTTCGCCGCCGAGGGCCGGATCCTCGGCAAAACGGGGGAGCGCTTTGAGATCGCCGCAGGCGGCGAGACACTGTCCGCGCCGCGGCTCGTGCTGGCGTCCGGCTCCAGCGCCGTGATCCCGCCGATCCCCGGCGTGCGGGAGGGATTGGAATCCGGCTTCGTCATGACAAACCGCGAGCTGCTTTCCCTTTCGGAGCAGCCGGAATCGCTCGTCTGCATCGGCGGCGGTGTGATCGGGCTGGAAATGGCGTGCTATTTCGCGTCCATCGGCACGAAGGTGACGGTCATTGAGATGCTGCCCAAAATTGCGGGCAGCACCGACCCGGAGATCTGCGAGCTGCTGATGCGGACGTACAAAAAGCAGGGCATGGACTTCTGCCTGAACGCCAGAGTCGAGGCTGTTACGGAGCGGAGCGTCGTGTATTCCGACGCGTCCGGGCGGCACGAGATCGCCTGCGGGCGCGTGCTGCTGTCGGCGGGACGGCGGGCGGATGTGACGGGGCTGAATGTGGAGGCGCTCGGCATTGCGCTCGAACGCGGCGCAGTCGTGACAGACCGGCAGATGCGCACGAACGTCCCCGGCGTCTGGGCCGTCGGCGACTGCAATGGCAAGCTGATGCTGGCCCACACGGCCTATCGCGAGGCAGAGGTCGCGGTCAACGATATGCTCGGCAAAAAGGACGCGATCGACTATTCCATCATCCCCTCCGTGATCTACACCACGCCGGAGGTCGCCTGCGTCGGCGAAACGGAGCAGAGCGCAAGGGAAAAGGGACTGGACGTGCAGGTGGTCAAGGCGCCGATGGCGCTCTCGGGCCGGTATCTTGCAGAAAATCCGAAGGGAACCGGCTTCTGCAAGCTGCTCTATGACCGGAAAAACCGCTGCGTCGTGGGCGTCCATATGGTCGGCTCCTATGTCTCGGAGATCATCTACGGCGCGGCCATGATGGTGCATTCCAAGCTCCCCGTGCAGCATCTGGACAAGATCGTCTTCCCCCACCCCACAGTCGGCGAGGTCGTGCGCGAAGCGCTGTTTCTGCTGTGACCGGGCGACCCCGGAACTTTGGCACATAGAAAACGCCCCGAAGCGGCTGCTTCGGGGCGTTGATACTGTCAAAAAACCATGAAGCGCAGTCGGATGACAGAGCAGCAGGGGAAGAGTGAAGGGGGCAAAGAGCCCCCTTCGCGTTCAATCAACCTGTTTTTCGAACTTTTTTAAAGTTCGAAAAACTGCCTCAGCGGGGCGAAAAGACTTTTTCGACACGCTGAAACGCCCCGAAGCGGCTGCTTCGGGGCGTTCGCTCGATCTGTCAGTCTGCGTAATCCTTCATTTCCTCGCGGCGTGCGCGGCAGGCGGCAAGCTTTTTGACGCCTGCGCAGATCTCGTCGAGGAAGCCGACGACGACAAGCACGGTGCCGATCACGGCCATGACCGCGCCCGCGATCTTCAGGATGCTTTTGATGGATTTCATATCAGTGCCCTCCTGTTTTTTCTTCAGTATAAGCCTGTTTTTTCGATTTTGCAAGGGGTTTAGTAACCGATGATTTAATCGACAAGAGTTACCAGCGAGAGATTTTGCCGCAGATGAAAGTTTGAAAGCGCAGGAATACTTTGTGTATTTCAAGCTTTTCAAACTGCACAGCTGCGGTAAAAGATCCGCTGGTAACCGCAGGCGATTGGATCATCGGTTACTATCAACGCGGACAATGAAATCGGCCTTTCTGGGCTTTGCGGGGGCGGGCTCCTGCGCGGCGTAGCCGAGGATGCAGTGGCCGATGCCGGCGTAATTCTCGCTCACGCCCCATTTTTTCATCAGCGCCTTGCCCTCCGCGCTTTCAAACTCCTGCCGTGCCCGGTGGATCCAGCAGCTGCCGAGGCCGAGGCTGTGCGCGGCGGCCATCATATTGCCGATGACAAGGCTGCCGTCCTCGACCCATGTATTCACATTCGTGTCCGCGAACACGACGCACACGACCGGCGCGCCGTAGAACGGGTGCGCGTCCGGGTTTCCGAGAATCGTGGCGTTCATCTTTTCCAGCTGCGCGATATCATCCGGGTTTTGCAGCACGACGATCTTCCCGGCCTGACGGCCCATGCCGCAGGCGGCATACGTTCCGGCCTCCAGAACGGCGTCCAGCTTTTCCTTCTCGACCGGCTGCGAAAGATACTTCTTGACGCTTCTGCGGGTCAGCAGGCAGTGCAATACTTCGTTCATGACAGTCCTCCGTTTTATTTTTCTTTTCCCGCGCCTTCCGGGGGCGTGGTGATGTGGACATGATTGTTGATGTGATCGATGCAGTAGCAGTAATAGCCGTTGCACTTCGAGCAGTAGCGGAATTCGAGGTTCGGATAGTCCGTATCCGTCCGGCCGCAGACCGTGCATTTATGCCGGTAGGGCTTCTCGCCGGATTTGGAGCGGTAGGAGCCTGCCCAATTGGGGTTCGGGCGGGCATTTGTCGTGGTCGTGCGGTAATTCTTCCGCTGCCGGTAGCGCAGTGCGTCGGGCAGGATGTTTTTGACGTCGCTGCCGAAGAAGAGGAAGTAGTTCAAAAGCGGCACGACGGGCAGCAGCCAGTAGAACGAGAGGAACGAGGCCAGCTGCAAGGACGAGAACACGTTCAGCACCGTGAAGCCGAGATAGACCCACGCCATGTATTTCATCTTGATGGGGATGAAGAAGAACAGCAGCACCTTCGCCTCCGGCGCGATGGTCGCGACGGCGAGAAACAGGCTGAGGTTCAGCGCGGTCGCGTCCGCTCCGGCGCCGAGCAGCATTGCGGCCAGATCGGTCAGTACAAGTCCGGTCAGATAATAGAGATTGAAGCGGAACGTGCCCCAGTAGCTCTCCAGGATCTTTCCGAACTGATAATAGCAGAACAGCGACACCGCCGCCAACAGCAGTCCCGCGCCCCGCACGTCGTTCAGGTACGTAAAGATGTACGAAAACAGCCGCCAGACCTGTCCGCGCAGAATGGCGGAGCGGCTGAAGCAGAGATAGCTGTAGACGATATTGCTGGGGTCGATGTACGAGAGCGCAAAGACCGCCAGATTTCCAATGGCAATGACGAGCATGAGATTCGGAATGCCCTTGCCCCGGTTTTTAAGGCAGAAGCGTTCAAACCGTCTGCGAAGATCCTTCATAGTGTTCACCCTCCTGATGTTCAGGTTTCATCATACCGTCTCCGGGCGGAAAAATCTACCCTGCAAATGTAAACATTCTGTTCTGCATGGAGTATGGGCGGGTTCCCGCTGAGATAAACCGGGAATTTTGCCGAAATCAAAACTTTTCTCTTGACTTTTCCGGCGGGTTTTGTATAATCAGGGTACAACTGAACAGCCTTATCAAGAGTGGTGGAGGGAACGGCCCAATGAAACCCGGCAACCTGCGGATGCAAGGTGCCAAATCCGGCGAAGGAATCGAAAGATGAGGGAGAGAACCGTATATCGTTCTGCCCCTCGGGCAGGGCGCTTTTTTATGCCCGGAAAGGAATCAGATATGAACAACAGAAAAATCTTTACTTCAGAGTCCGTTACACAGGGCCATCCCGACAAGCTGTGCGACCTTGTCTCCGACAGCGTACTCGACGCCGTGCTCGAGCAGGACCCCATGGGCCGCGTCGCCTGCGAGACGGCGGCGACGACCGGCATGGTTCTCGTCATGGGCGAGATCACCACGTCCGCCCGCATCGATATCGCCCAGATCGCCCGCAAGGCCATCTGCGACGCGGGCTATGACCGCCCCGAGATGGGCTTCGACGGCCACAGCTGCAATGTCATGGTCGCCATGGGGCGGCAGTCCCCGGATATCGCCATGGGCGTTGACAACGCGTATGACGACGGCACGACCGGCGCAGGCGATCAGGGCATGATGTTCGGCTTCGCCTGCACGCAGACAAAGGAACTCATGCCCGCTCCCATCGCCTACGCGCACAATCTCACCAAGGCGCTGACGCACGCGCGCGAATCGGGTCTTCTGCCCTGGCTCCGCCCGGACGGCAAGAGCCAGGTTTCCGTGGAATACGGCCCCGACGGACTGCCCGCCCGCATCGACACCGTTGTCGTCTCGACCCAGCACGCAGACTCCATCGCCATCGACGATCTGCGCAGGGCCGTTATTGAGACGGTCATCGAGCCGAACCTGCCGTCGCGCCTGCTGGACGAGAACACAAAATACTACGTGAACCCGACGGGCCGCTTCGTCATCGGCGGGCCTGCGGGTGATTCGGGCCTCACGGGCCGCAAGATCATCGTCGACACCTACGGCGGCTACGCGGCCCACGGCGGCGGCGCGTTCTCCGGCAAGGACCCCACGAAGGTTGACCGCAGCGGCGCATACATGGCGCGCTACATCGCAAAAAATCTGGTCGCGGCCGGTCTGGCCGACGCCTGCCAGCTGCAGCTGGCCTACGCCATCGGCGTGGCGCACCCTGTTTCCGTTCTCGTCGAGACATATGGAACCGGCAAGCTGGCCGACGACAAGCTGGCCCAGCTTGTGCGCGAATGCTTCGACCTGCGCCCGGCGGCCATCATCAAAACGCTCGATCTGCGCCGCCCGATCTACCGTCAGACCGCCGGTTACGGCCACTTTGGCCGCGCGGAACTGGATCTGCCGTGGGAAAAGACGGATATGGTGCAGACTCTGCTTGCAAAAGCGTAAAAAATAGGATATAGTATCCTTGTATGTTTGCATACAAAGGAGCGAAATAGCATGAAAAAAATCGAGATCATGGGCTGCGGCTATATCGGCCTCCCCACCGCCATCACGTTTACGCTGGCGGGCTATGAGGTCTGCGGCTTCGACGTGAAGGATACCGTCGTGGACACGCTGAACGCGGGCCATATCCATATCGTAGAACCCGGCTTACAGGACGCCATGACGAAAGCCATGGCAACCGGCCGTCTGCACTTCACGACGAAGCCGGAACCTGCCGACGTCTTTATCATCTGCGTCCAGACGCCCTACCGCGAGACAGAGGAGCACAAGCGCGTGTCCGATATGCGCTTCGTCGAATCCGCCGCGAAGGAGGTCGGTTCCGTCCTGCGCGCAGGGAACCTCTGCGTGCTCGAATCCACCTCGCCTCCCTACTCCACGCGCATGGTGGAAAAGATCGTCTCGGAAACGTCCGGCCTTGCGCCGGAGCAGTTCATGACAGCGCACTGCCCGGAGCGCATCATCCCCGGCCGGATGCTCATTGAACTGCGCGAGAATGACCGCATCATCGGCTCGAACCGTCCGGAATCGGCGCAATTCGCCAAGGAAATCTATGAAAAGGTCGTCACCGGCGGCACGATCCGCCTGACGGATGATCTGACTGCCGAGATGTGCAAGCTGACGGAAAACACGTTCCGCGACATCAACATCGCCTATGCCAACGAGCTCAGCAAGGTCTGCGACCGGCTCGGCATCGACGTGTTCAAGCTCATCGAGCTTGCCAACTGCCACCCCAGAGTGAACGTGCATACCCCCGGCGTCGGCGTCGGCGGACACTGCATCGCGGTCGACCCGTGGTTCATCCATGAAAAGTTCGAGGACATCACGCCGCTCATCTACGAGGCCCGTCTTGTCAACGACGGCAAGCCCGTCTGGACGGCGGACCGCATCGCACGCGACGTGAAGCCCGGCGCAAAGATCGCCGTGCTCGGCATGAGCTTCAAGGCCAACATTGACGATACGCGCGAAAGCCCGTCCGTCCTGTTTGCGAACATCCTGAAATCACGCGGCTATGAGGTTCTTGCCTGCGAGCCGTACATTCAGGGCGACGTAGCGGGATACCACAATTTTTCCCTTGCCGAAGCCATGGCGCAGTGCGATTACGCCGTCATTACGCTCATGCACAATGTCTTCAAGGAAAACAAAGCCCTCATCGCCTCCAGACCGTATTACGACTGCGTGGGCCTGATGGAGCAGTAAACAGACAGCCCAGCCGCTGCAAGCGGCTGGGCGCTTTTGCTATAGAAATGTGCCATTTTCTCGTCCCTGCGGGGCAACCGGAAATGATGCACAAAAACTTCATGCACCGGCATTTGCGCATTTTCGTGGTGCAGTGCTCACGCATGAAGTTTTATGCCAGCAGGTTTTGCGTGCGGCAGAGGCTGGCGTAGATGCCGTCTTTTTTGAGAAGCTCCTCGTTCGTGCCGCGCTCGGCGATGCGGCCGTCGGCAATGACGACGATCTCGCCTGCGGCGCGGATGGTGGACAGGCGGTGTGCGATGATGAGCGTGGTGCGGTTCTTTGCCAGCTCGTCAAACGCGTGCTGGATCTTCGCCTCGGTCAGCGTGTCAAGGGCGCTCGTCGCCTCGTCAAGGATGAGGATGGGCGGATTTTTGAGGAAAATGCGCGCGACGGAGATGCGCTGCTTCTGTCCGCCGGACAGGAGCGTGCCGCGTTCGCCGACGTAGGTGTCGAAGCCGTCGGGCATGGCCATGATATCATCGTAAATTTCCGCGCGCTTCGCCGCCTCCACGATCTCCTCCATCGTCGCGCCGGGCTTACCGTAGCGGATGTTTTCCAGAATGGAATCGGCGAACAGAAACACGTCCTGCTGCACGATGCCGATGGAGCGGCGCAGGGACTCCTGCGTGACGCTGCGCACGTCATGGCCGTCGACGGTGATCGAGCCGCCGGTCACGTCGTAAAAGCGTGGAATGAGCTGGCAGAGCGTGCTCTTGCCGCCGCCGGAGGGACCGACGATGGCGACGGTCTTGCCCGCCGGGACGTGCAGGGACACGTCATGCAGGACCTCCGGGTCGTCCTCATAGGAAAAGCTCACGTTCTCGACTCCAATTTCGCCGCGCACGTGCGTCAGCTCAAGCGCGTCCGGCGCGTCGTGCAGCTCCGGCGCGGTGCGCATGATCTCCAAAAAGCGCTCAAAGCCCGCCGTGCCGTTGGAAAACAGCTCCGTAAAGTTCGCAAGCTTCCGGATGGGGTTGACAAAGGACGCGATATAGAGCGTGAACGTCAGAAGATCGACCGTATCCATCTGCCCCTTCATAATGAGCAGGCCGCCCACAGTCACGACGGCCACGGACAGGGAGCTTGTGAAAAACTCCATCACGGCCATGAAAATGCCCATTTCCCGGTGGAACATCTTCTTGGAGGTCTTGTAAATGTCATTCGAGCGGTCGAATTTTTCTTCCTCGACGTGCTCGTTGGCGAATGCCTTGGCCGTGCGGATGCCGGAGAGGGCAGATTCGATGTCGGCGTTGATCGCGCCGGTCTTTTTCTTCACGCGGCGGGAGGCCTCGCGCATCGCCTTGCGGCGCGAGACGATGATCGCGATAAACACCGGGATCATGACCGCCACGACCAGCGCCAGCCGCCATTCGATCGTTGCCATGACAGTCAGCGCGCCAACGATGGTCACAAGCGAGATGAACAGATCCTCCGGCCCGTGGTGGGCAAGCTCGGTGATCTCAAAGAGGTCGGTCGTCATGCGGCTCATCAGCTGGCCGGTGCGGTTGCGGTCGAAGAACTCAAACCCCAGCTCCTGCATATGGCCGAACAGGGCCGCGCGGATATCGGCCTCCACGCGGATGCCGAAGGTGTGGCCCCAGTAGGTGATGATGAAATACAGCACCGACCGCAGCGCATAGGCCGCCAGCACGATCAGCATGATCGTAAAGAACGTGCGGTACGCGCTCTGCGGCAGCAGCGTGCGCATGGCGTAACGCGAGATGATGGGGTACGCCAGATCGATCATCGACACGACCAGCGCGCAGGCCATGTCGAGAAAAAACAGCCCCCGGTGGGGCTTGAAGAAGGACAGGAAGATTGAAAAGCCTGACCGCTTCCGGTATTGCTCTGTTGTCATGATATTTGCTCCGTTTCTTATATTCGTGTGTATTATACCGGGAGTTTCCGCGGATTGCAAGCCGTTGCGCAGTGCGTATTTTTCTGGTAGAATAGCCCCAAAGCGAGGCGAAGCGTATGATTGAAATTCTGAAGGAAACCGCGCGCTATCTTGTCTGCGTCAAGCCCATCGGCATAGCCGCGCAGGGCACGCAGGCGGAGGCGATGCCCCAGCTGCTCTCCGAGCAGCTGGGCTGTGACATTTTCCCCGTTCACCGGCTCGACCAGACGGTCGGCGGCGTGATGGTCTACGCAAAGACGGCGCAGGAGGCCGCACGGCTGACGCAGGCGATGGGACAGGGACAGATGCAGAAGACGTATCTCGCCGTTCTGACCGGATGTCCGGCGGAAAAGGCCGGGACGCTGGAGGATCTGCTGTTCCACGACCGGGCGAAAAACAAGACCTACGTGGTTAGGCGGCAGCGCGGCGGCGTGAAGCAGGCGCGACTGCACTATGAAATCCTTGCCGAACAGGACGGGCTGAGCCTTGCGCGCATCCGGCTCGAAACGGGGCGCACGCACCAGATCCGCGTCCAGTTTGCCTCGCGCGGCCTGCCGCTGCTGGGCGACGGAAAATACGGCAGCCGCTGTGGCCGCTGCACCTGCGCGCTCTGGTCGTACCGGCTTTCCTTCCCGGACGGAAAGGGCGAAGCGGCTTTTGAGGCACAGCCCCCGGCCAGGTTCCCGTGGACGGTGTTTTTCTGATACGATGTACAGTACAAAGCTTTCGGCAAATTCGCACCGTATTTTCCCGTTTGACTGCACGCACATCCTGCCGTGCGGCTGCATACACTACCTGTATTCTTGCTATACAGGAGGGGCATTTCATGGCGGTGACACGGTATTTTCTGGGCGGCAATACGGCCTCCGGCTTTGTCTCGTTTTACGGACAGTTCTGCCGGGGGCCGGAGGATTTTCTGTGGGTGATCAAGGGCGGGCCGGGGTGCGGCAAATCGAGCTTTATGAAGACCATCGGCAGGGCGGCGGAGAACGCCGGACTGGATGTCGAATACGTCCTGTGCTCCGGCGACCCGGATTCGGTGGACGGCGTGTATCTCCCGGCCCTGCACACCGGCTACGCCGACGGCACGGCTCCGCACGTGCTCGAGGCCGTCACGCCGGGCGCGGCGGGACTGTATCTCGATCTGGGGCAGTTCTATGACCGTATTGCGCTGCAAAAGGAGCGCCGCGCCATCGAGCTTCTGCAGACGCGCTACCGCGCGCTCTACCGCGAGGCGTATGCGCGTCTTGCAGCGTTTGCGCGTCCGTCCTGCCCGCTCCTGGCGCAGGAGGAGCGAAGCAGGCGCTTCCTGCGGGCCGTCACCTGCCGGGGCCTGTATTCTGCCGAGCCGCCCGCAGGCGCGGTGCAGCTGGTGTCCGGGGAGGAGCTGGAGGCGCTTCGCGCGCGGGAAACTGCGATTCTATATCAGAACCCTCTGTTCCCGGACGAGACGGAGGCCGTGTATCTGCCGGACGAGAAGCGCTATTACCGGGGACCGGATACCCCGCTGCCCGATCTGTCGGACGTGACCGCGCTTCTCGCGCAGGCGAAGGCCCTGCACGACGAGCTGGAGGCCATCTATAACCCGCACGTGGATTTCGCACGTGTTTACGCGCTGGCTAATTCCCACGCGCTGCGATTGTTCAAAGAAAATTAAGTTGTATCTGCGGGGAAATTGTAGTAAAATATAGTGAAATTCGAGAATATCCTACTCAGGAGGGAATACCAATGAAAAAACCGATCGTACTTGTGATCATGGACGGCGTTGGACGCGGCGACGGCGGCCCCGGCGACGCAGTCAAGCAGGCCAACACCCCGACGCTCGACAACCTGATGGCCACCTGCCCCATGACGTGGCTCAAGGCCCACGGCACCGCCGTCGGCCTGCCCACGGACGACGACATGGGCAACTCCGAGGTCGGCCACAACGCCCTCGGCTGCGGCCAGATCTATTCGCAGGGCGCAAAGCTCGTGCAGGAATCCATTGAGACCGGCTCCCTGTACCAGTCCAAGACGTGGGTCGACCTGACGGACAACTGCCTGCAAAACGGCAAGGCACTGCATTTCATCGGCCTGCTGTCCGACGGCAACGTCCATTCCAATATCTCGCACCTGATCGCGATGCTGAAAAAGGCGCGTGAGATGGGCCTCAAAAAGGTCTACTGCCACATCCTGCTCGACGGCCGCGACGTCCCCGCGACGAGCGCGCTGGACTATGTCGATCAGCTGGAGTCCGTTCTGGCGGAACTGAACGACGCGGAGCATGAATACAAGATCGCCTCCGGCGGCGGCCGCATGGTCATCACCATGGACCGCTACGAGGCCAACTGGCCGATGGTCGAAAAGGGCTGGCGCACGCACGTGCAGGCCGAGGGCCGTCAGTTCGCCTCCGCGCGGGAAGCCATTGAGACGTACCGCGCCGAAAATCCCGGCATGATCGATCAGGATCTGCTGCCGTTCGTCGTTGCGCACGACGGCAAGCCCGTCGCGAAGATCGAAAACGGCGACAGCGTCATCCTCTTCAACTTCCGCGGCGACCGCGCGCAGGAGATCTCCCTCGCCTTTGACCGCAAGGACTTTGACAAGTTTGACCGCGGCGATTATACCGGCGTGAAGTTTGCCGGTATGCTGGAGTACGACGGCGATCTCAAGATCCCGATGCACTATCTGGTTGAGCCGCCCGTCATCCGCAACACGCTGACTGAGGTTCTGTGCAAGGCGGGCGTGCACGAATACGCCGTGTCCGAGACGCAGAAATACGGCCACGTCACCTACTTCTGGAACGGCAACCGCTCCGGCAAGGTCGACGAGAGCCTTGAGGACTATGCCGAGGTTCCGTCCGACGTGATCCCGTTCGAGCAGGCGCCCGCGATGAAGTCCGTGGAGATCACCGATCTTCTGGTCGCGGCCATGGCCTCGCATAAGTACCAGTTCCTGCGCTGCAACTATCCGAACGGCGACATGGTCGGCCACACCGGCGTTCTGAGCGCCGTCATCACCGCCATGGAGGCCGTCGACGCAGGTCTGGCCCGCGTGAAGGAAGCTGCCGACAAGTATGGCTACACCCTGCTCGTCACCGCCGACCACGGCAACGCCGATCAGATGCTCGAAACGAAGAAGGGCAAGACCAGCGTGCGCACCGCGCACTCCCTGAACCCTGTTCCCTTCATCATCTACGATCCCGACAACAAGTATGAGATCAAGGACGGCCATTACGGCCTTGCCAACGTCGCGCCGACCATCGTGACCATGATGGGCCTCGAGACCCCCGACTGCTGGCAGCCGAGCATGATCTGATTTTCGCACTGGCGCGGGAGCCCCGGGCGCTCCCGCGCCAGCTTTGGGGCCGATGCCGGTCACAGCCGTTCGCGACGAAGGAGCGTTACGGATGTGGGTCTGCCGCTTGCCGGTACACATCGGCCCAGCAGGTCGCACCGTTTTTTATGAAAAACTCCGGCAAATTCGCGACTTCCCAATGGGCCGACAGAGTCGTCGGCCCCTACAACGACCCTCGCTCTCCCCCTGTAGGGGCGGACGCCTCTTGTCCACCCGCAGGATGTACCGATTTTACGGGAATCTTCGGCGAATTCGTAACTTCCCAGCGGGCCGATGTGGGCATCGGCCCCTACAGAGACTGCGCGTATCCCGGACTGCTTTGTAAAAATGGCTGCCATTGTTCTGCCCAAACCCTTCCTCGGAGGTATCCATGCAAAAGAAACTCACGCTGATCCTGATTTTGATTCTGGTGCTGGCGCAGCTGTGCGCCTGCGGCAAGCCGCAGGCAGAACCCTCGCCGGCAGCAGAATCCGAAGCAGCAGCTCCGGCAGAGCTTCCGGAGGAAGAGGCTCCGGACGAACCGGACGAGCCAGCGGGCCACACGCCGGATCGGGTGCTGACCTCTACAAAGTATACCGCCGAGGTCTATATTGAAACCACCCAGTACGGGCAGTATCAGATCGAGAGCCGGGAATACGCCGTCTCCGACGGCGTCAGCGCGACCGGTCTTCGCGCCGCGGGCAGGGGCAGCTATATCCGCTTTTTCGACCAGACTGTCACGGAGGCAGGCACAGTCTGGTATTATGACAAAAGCGCCGGGGACTGGCGCTCGCAGGCGCTGGGGGACGGGCTGTATGCCTCGCCGGTCGTCGTCGTGGAGCTGGCCTCCGGGCAGACGTATTTTCTTGCGCTGCCGCGCACGTTTGCCCTGCGCGAAAACGGCTCACGGGAGTATTTTCCGGAGCTGGACGGCATTCTGCGCACCACGAAGCTGCGTGACGGCGGTGTCCGCATCACGATGGACGGCTACGGCCTTGCGCCCGACTGCGTAACGGACGCACTGATCCTGACCGCGCCGTCCGGGCTGGACTGGAGCGCGGACAACTGCGCAACAGCGTGGGTCAACTATGTGAAAAACGGCGATTCGCACTGGTGCTTCGACGGCTATTTCCGCAAATCGCCCTCCAACTATATCCCGTCCGGCGAGAATTATTATTACTGCTGCGCTGCGTCCTACTGCATCCGGGGCTATCTTGGCCTGATGCCGCGCTGCAAGGCAGCGCCCGCGCTCGTCATCCTCTCGCTCGATACCATGTCGCAGCGGCAGAACCAGTACGGCTATGTGCCCACCACGCCCGGCAGCGAATGGCTCCAGGGCGATTACGGCATCGGGCCGGGCTTTTATGACACCCGGTTCAATACCGACCTGCTTGAGCTTTACATCTCGGCCACCCGCAGGCTCGGCAAGGGGATGTTCGAGGAGACGATGAACCGCTATCTTGCCTTTTTCAGCCAGGTTGCCGACACGAGCCACATCCCCACGGAAAACGGCGGCTGGCTGATCCCCGACTACTGGCACCCGGACGAGCTGACCGCCCCGCATACCTCGCTCAACCATCAGGCGTCGGAATGTCTGGCGCTGTACCACGCGGCAGATCTGCTGAACCGGAAGGATCTGCGCGCGCTGGCCGACCGGATGCTGCTGGCCATTGTGGACACCGGCTCCGGCTGGGTCATGCCGAACCACAATCTCTATTACAGCATCAAGCCCGACGGCACGTATGTCGAGGGCGATTATCCGTACCTGACGTACAACGATCTGTATGACCTGCGCAAGTATCTGAGCAGCTCAGAGCGGCCGGAGCTTGAGACGCTGACGTATCTGATGGGTGAAAAGCTCCAATGGATGCAGAAAAACGGCGTGACCGGTTATGAAAAAGGCTGAAACCCGTTTTTTTACTTGTACTTTCCCGGCAAATCGGTTAGAATGAATTGAATATCCCAGAAGGAGGAATCTTGATGATCCGTATGAATACAGACGCCGGCCAGATCACGGTCGACAGCGCTGTCTATACCAACATCGCGGGCTTTGCTGCGACCAACTGCTTTGGCGTCAAGGGCATGGCCGTGCGATCCATGACGGACGGGCTGGTCCATCTGCTGCGCAAGGAGGCAATGGGCAAGGGTGTCAAGGTCACGTTCAGCCCCGATAATTCCATATCCATCGACCTGCACATCATGGTCGACAAAAGCGTCAATCTCAGCGCAATCGCGTCCTCCATCATCAGCGAGGTCCGCTATTTCGTCACCAAGTCCACGGGCACCGAGGTGCGTGCCGTGAACGTATTCGTCGACTCCATTTCCGTCGACTGATATCGATTTCAATTCACGCGCGCATACAGGGCGCTCACGGAGGTAAACCATGATCAAAACCATTGACGGCGCGGCGTTCAGCCGGATGATGCTCTCCGCCGCTGCCGAGATCGACCTGAACAAGCAGAAGGTCAACGAGCTGAACGTCTTCCCCGTCCCGGACGGAGACACCGGCACGAATATGAGCATGACGCTCTCTGCCGCCAGCACAGAGCTGCGCAAGGCGGACGGCATTACACTCACCAAGGCCGCCGACAAGACGGCCTCCGCGCTCCTGCGCGGCGCAAGAGGCAACTCGGGCGTGATCCTGTCCCTGCTGTTCCGCGGCTTTTCCAAGTCTCTCAAGGGCAAGCTCGAGGCCGACGGCAAGGATTTTGCCGCCGCACTCACTGCGGGCGTGGAGGCCGCGTATAAGGCGGTCATGAAGCCCGCCGAGGGCACGATCCTGACCGTCTCCCGCCTCACGGCAGACGCCGCGCGCGATCTGGCCGTGGAAAACAACGAGATCGAGTATGTGCTGCAGCACTGCCTCGACACAGCGCACGCCGCGCTGGACAACACCGTCAACCAGAATCCGGTTCTCAAAAAGGCCGGCGTCGTCGACGCGGGCGGCATGGGCTTCTGCCTTATTCTGCGCGGGATGCTCGAAAGCCTGCGCGGCAACGACATCGTCTGCGAGGATACCGGCGCGATAAACGAAGAGGCCGATTTCGGCATTTTCGACTCCGAGGATATCTCCTTCGCCTTCGACACGGTCTTCATCGTGCGCAAGCGCGAGGATATCACCTCGCTCGACCCGCTGCGCGAATATCTCGGCAGCATCGGCGACAGTCTCGTCATCGGCGAGGACGACGAGGCGTTCAAGGTCCACGTACATACGAACATTCCGGGCGACGCGCTGAGCGAGGCCCAGAAGTATGGTACGCTGGAACTTGCAAAGATCGAGAATATGCGCCTGCAGCACGACGATCTGACGGCAGGCCGCAAGGCCCGGTCGACCGACGATCTGGAGGCCGTGGAAAAGGAGCTGGAAAACCAGCCCGCGAAGCAGGAAGCTCCGGCGGAGCCTGAAAAGCGCTACGGCAGCGTCGCCGTGTGCGCGGGTGCGGGTCTGGCAGGCGTGTTCCGCGATCTCGGCGTCGACGAAATCATTGAGGGCGGCCAGACCATGAACCCCTCGACGGAGGATATTCTGCACGCGATTGAAAAAACGCCTGCGGAGATCGTCTTCGTCCTGCCCAACAACAAGAACATCATCATGGCCGCGCAGGCTGCGGCGGAACTGGCTTCGCGCGAAGTCGTGGTTATCCCGACCAAGACCGTCCCGCAGGGCATCAGCGCTATGCTCGCGTTCGACGCAGCGATGGAGCCGAGCGAAAACGAAGCGGCCATGACCGACTGCCTCTCCGGCGTCATGACCATGCAGATCACCTATGCCGCACGCGACTCGGACTTTGACGGCTTCGATATCCACGCGGGCGACTATCTCGGATTGTGCGACGGCGCGCTGGCCGGTACGACGCGCGAGATCACCACGCTTCTTGCGTCTCTCGCGGACAAGGCTGCGGAGGCCGGCAAGGAATTCATCAACATCTTCTATGGCGCGGACATTCAGGAACCCGACGCGGAAGCGGCGCTGGAACTGTTCCGGCAGCACGCCCCCGACGCGGAGGTCAACCTCGTCTCCGGCGGCCAGCCGATCTATTATTACCTCATTTCCGCAGAATAACTTCCCCCACCCATATGTGCATGAACAGCCCCATTCGACCGGAATGGGGCTGTTTTATGTTTCCGTCGAGGCCAAACCCAAGCCGCAAACCAGCAAAGCGTTTCCGACGCGCCTCCGGCGACCCCATCTTTTCCGCCTTGCCGGAAAAGATGGGGGAGAAAAGGGGCGCTGGGACGCGTTTGGTGCGTCCTGCGGGTACAGTTCAGGCAGGAACCTGTTTTTATAGTCGTTACGAACACACCAAGTCACCTCACGGGCGCTTTGGTACGCGCCGCCTGTTACGATACACCAAATTTGATAGCAGCTGCCCTTGAATGATTGCGGTAAAAACGCCTTGCATTCGAAATTCGTGCTGCCCCGCAAAAAGTCACGGATCCAGCGAAAAATTTCTGCTTCTCGCCGCTATTGGACGCGGCTGTGTTAGAGGCTTCATCCATTCAGCGGAAAAATCATGTTTTTTCGTTTCTGCTTGCTTTTTCCGACGGAATCCGCTATGATGGGGAAACAGGAACTTCCTGAGACTGATTGTTTCCCGAAACCTGCATATGCTACACGCAGGGAGGATCGCGCTATGACGCTTTCGTCTGAACAATTTCACACACTTTACGATGGAGCAGCACAGCCGGTCATCCTTGTGCGGGACGGCGCCGTCGCGGAGCTGAACTGCCACGCGCAGGAGCTTTTTGCCGTGGGAACGGCGCTCCGCGCCTATTTACCGCAGGACGCGGCACTGCCGGAAATGCTGTACGCACGCCCGGCCGTGCTGCCCGTGATGGCCGGCGGCGTCTGCGTCAGCGCCAATACGCAGCCGCTGGACGATGCGCTGCTGCTGTTCCTGCCGCCGCAGGATACGCGCGACGAACTTGCCGCGTTCTGCCGCGCCGCGCAGTCGATCTCCACGCCGCTGACGACGCTGCTGTCCGTATCCGGAACACTTTTCCCGCTTCTTTCCGAAGCAGAGGATCCGGCTGTGCAGCAGAATCTGGCCGTGCTCAACCGCGCCTGCTATCAGCTGCTGCGGGCATCGGAAAATCTGACCGATCTGAGCTATGTGCAGCACGGGCGGCTGCCGCTGTCGCTGGAAAAGACCGACCTGACCGATTTTCTGGACGGTCTGGCCCAGCGCGCGGACGAGCTGTGCCGGCAAATGGGTCTGGCGTTGGAGGCTGAACTGCCGCAGGCTCCCATTTTCGTCTGGATCGACCGCCGACAGGTGCGCCGTGCGCTGCTGGCGCTGCTGTCCAACGCAGTCAAGTTCTCTGCGCCGGGAGGCACGCTGCATCTGACGCTCACGCGGCACGGCAGGCGCGCCGTGATCCGTCTGTCCGACAGCGGCGAGGGCATGGACGCGGAGATCCTATGCAGCGCGTTCCACCGCTACGCAAGGCCGGAGGTACCGGAGGATTCGCGCTTCGGCGCGGGCTTCAGCCTGCCTGTCGTGCAGGCGATCATGCAGGCGCACGGCGGCTCGATCCTGCTGCAGTCGCAGCGGGGCGGCGGCACGGACGCGCTGCTGACGCTGCCGGCCGGAGGGCCGACAGACCGGACGCTGCTCAAATCGCCGCGTATCTCGGTCGACCGCAGCGGCGGCTTTGTCCCGGAGCTTGTGGAGCTTTCCGACGTTCTCCCGCCGCAGGTATTTGATGTGCGGAACTTCCTGTAAAGCGGAACAAACGCACGCAGTCCCTGCAGCACACCGCAAAATCGCCAGAGGGCGCTGACCGTTTACCGGCAGCGCCCTCCTGTTGTATAGAATGCCATGCTTTTCTTTTGCCAATGGCACAGCATACACCATTGATTGACATTTTTCGACCGGTCTGGTAAAATAGGTATGGTTCTTTTTGAACCCCAAGGGTGCCAAAACAGCGACGGGCGGTTTTTTCTCCGGAATCCTCTGTAAAGGGGGTGTTCCGATGCCGATCACTTTGACTTTCCATATCTTTGGATTGACTATTACGATCCGCATTAACGGGCGAAACCGCCACTCGGCCAAGTGACGGTTTCAAGAACATTTTCTTGACTTCATAAACTAACCGGGGACAACCGCTTGTCGAGGCGTCCTTGGTTACTTTTATTATACCAGACACTTTTGATTTGTCAAGCGGGCACAAACGGCGTAGATTGACATTTTTCGACTGGTCTGGTAGAATAGTTAAGGTTCTTTTTGAACCCCAAGGGCGCCAAAACAGCGACGGGCGGTTTTCCCTGGAATCCTCTGTAAAGGGGGTGTTCCGATGCCGATCACATTGACTTTCCATATCTTTGGATTGACCGTGACGATCCGCATTAACGGGCGAAACCGCCACTCGGCAAAGTGACGGTTTCAAGAACATTTTCTTGACTTCATAAACTAACCGGGGACAACCGCTTGTCGAGGCGTCCTTGGTTACTTTTATTATACCAGACACTTTTGATTTGTCAAGCGGGCACAAACGGCGTAGATTGACATTTTTCGACTGGTCTGGTAGAATAGTTAAGGTTCTTTTTGAACCCCAAGGGCGCCAAAACAGCGACGGGCGGTTTTCCCTGGAATCCTCTGTAAAGGGGGTGTTCCGATGCCGATCACATTGACTTTCCATATTCTTGGATTGACTATTACGATCCGCATTAACGGGCGAAACCGCCACTCGGCCAAGTGACGGTTTCAAGAACATTTTCTTGACTTCATAAACTAACCGGGGACAACCGCTTGTCGAGGCGTCCTTGGTTACTTTTATTATACCAGACACTTTTGATTTGTCAAGCGGGCACAAACGGCGTAGATTGACATTTTTCGACTGGTCTGGTAGAATAGTTAAGGTTCTTTTTGAACCCCAAGGGCGCCAAAACAGCGACGGGCGGTTTTCCCTGGAATCCTCTGTAAAGGGGGTGTTCCGATGCCGATCACATTGACTTTCCATATCTTTGGATTGACCGTGACGATCCGCATTAACGGGCGAAACCGCCACTCTGGCCAGTGACGGTTTCGAAACGCTATATGTGTTTTCTTTGACTAGCACTTAACCGGGGACAACCGCTTGTCGAGGCGTCCTTGGTTATTTTTATTATAGCAGGTTCTTGCGGTTTGTCAAGGGCGCGGAAGCGGTCGCATGGATTGACATTTTTCGATTTGCCTGGTAAAATATATGCGGTTCTATTGAACCCCTGAGGCTCCAACACAGCGATAGGCGGTTTTGTCTCACCTCGTAAAGGAGGTGATAAGATGCCGATTACGATCACATTCCATATCTTTGGATTCACGGTCACCATCCGCATCAAAGGCAGAAACCGCCACTCTGGCCAGTGACGGTTTCTTGAGTTTACTCTTGATGCTTTCCTCTAGCTAGAGGCAAAACCGCTTGTCGCGGAGCCTTGGGTTATTTTTATTATAGCAGGTTCTTGCGGTTTGTCAAGTGTGCAGAAAAGGGGGCCCCTTGCGGGGCCCCCTCTTTGCTTTGGGGTTTCAGAGAGGAAATCTCAAATTAGTACGGAATGGTCTTGTCGAGGACGTAGATCACCGCGTACGGAGCATTGCCCATGCTGGAAACCTTGGAGTAGATGATGTAGTCGCCCGCGGCGATGCAGGAAGCGTCAGCCTTGACGACCGTGCCGTCAGCCAGAACGTTGTAGATCACAACGTCGGTCAGGCCGATGGTCTGCGTGTAGCCGTCAGCACCCTTGACCTTGATCGCAGTCGCATCGTTGCTGTAGGACTCAACAGCTTCGCCCATCCAGTTGCTTGCGTTCTGGTCGATCATGTAGACCTCAGAGTAGGTCACGCCATTGGCATCGACCTGCGTCTTGAAGGTGTACAGGCCCGGACGCAGCGCTACGCCGTTGGCATCAACGTCAGTCACGATGGTTTCGTGCTTGACATTGACCGTGACAGGCTCACCGTCGACGTAGACAGTGATGAGGTCATAGCCATTTGCCCAGTTGAACGGCGTCCACTTCAGGACCCAACCAGTGACATTGTCAGCCGCGAAGACTGCCTTGCCGATGTAGACGATGTCAGCGAAGCCGTCGCCGTCGTTATCGAGATAGTCAACGTAGGAGGCAGTCAGTGCGGGCAGAGCGGTGTAGCCGGTGTAGGCCGTGACAGCGCCGCCAGCGCTCTTGACCACGAACTTGGTGGACTCGGACAGGGAGAGATCGTTGCCGCTGTATACCTTATCGTTGGTCTTCATCATGGCTACGCCATTCAGGGAAGAAACCTTGATGAATGCCAGCTTTGCAGTGTGGACGAAGGAGCCTTCCAGACGGCCGAATGCATGGCCGTAAGTGACGTTATTGGCAACATCAGCTGCGGTGTATGCAGCAGCTGTGGTAGCCGTAGTCGCATCACCGACCCAAGTCAGGGTGTAAACGTCCTTGTCGTTCTTGGTGTAGGAGTACAGCGCGTTGGTCAGCTTCGAATCGTTGTGCGAGGCAACCATGTAAACGAAGTTGTCATACGGATAGCTGTCGTTGCTGTAATTACCAACATTGTCGTAGCCGTCCTTGGCAGAAGCGAAGGAGCCGGCGATCGCGACAGTCGCGCCCTCGATGGCCTTGCCGTCCAGATCGAACATGTCGGCCTTCAGCGCGAACTTGCCGTTCTCATGGACGCCGTAGATACGGTCGAGAACCACATAGCTCTTGGCATCGGTGTTCGCAACACGGCCGATGACGTTGCCGTAGGTGTCGAGGTAGAACGTGAAGACCTTGCCATTGTTCGCAATGTTCATGGCTTTATCCTTGCCAAGAACGAAGCGGCAGTTGGTGGGATACTTGGTGCCGTCGATGGAAACAGTTTCCGGATAGTTTGCATCGGAAGCACCGGTCAGAGCGCCAGTCTTGGCCTCAGCAACAGCGACAATACCAACATTGCCGTTGACATAGTCAGAGTTGTCAAGGTTGACAGTCTCGCTCTTCTTCAGGGAGACCTGAACCAGAACCTTGGTGCCGACAGTGTAGTTCATGTCGGTGGTGGTCATAGCCGTAGTCGTTCTCTCAATGTACTGCGGCTCATCATTCACCATTTCCTGCCAGAACTTGAGTTCCGCAGTCTCGCCGGTGGCGTGGCTGTACTTGTTGTTCTTGTTGAGCTTGGTGATCTCGCCGAGGAAGGTGTGGATGGTGGTGATGACCCAGCCGTCTTCGGTCTTGAAGACCTGCGTCAGATCGCCCTGGCCGCCGAAGACCGGAGACTTCCAGCCATATGCAGCTTCCCACCAAGTCTGGCATTCCTTGGCCTTGTCATGCTGAAGCTCCATGTAAATTCTGTCATTGACATCAACATACTTGTAGCCGTCGACTGCGTAGTAGTTCAGAGCGGTGCCGGCATCGGCGAACATCTGGCCGGTCGTGGTAGCGCCGGCATCGGTGGGCGCTGCGCCCTTGCGGTAGCCATTCAGAACAACCGGCTTGTCAGAGGTCTCGGGAACCTTCATGTCGTTCTTCAGGATGTCGCACATGGTAACAGCGGTGGTGTAGCTGTTGACCGGCGCGTCCATGTAGAACTTGCTCCAAGTGCCATAGCTCCACTTGTAGCCCGGACGGCGGAATGCGTCAGTGGTACGGGTGATGCCGACGCCCATCTTGGCGGCGAGCAGAACACCGGTGGACACAACGGACTCGTTGGCGACGAACGCCTTGGTGAGGAAGTTGCCAGCCGCAACCGTGGGATTGTAGCCCATGATGTTCTGGCCATACTCGACAAGGCTCGTGGTCAGCGCGTTGTAGAGGATCTGAGCAGCTTCGCCGCGCTTGATGTTCTCGATGGCTTTCCAGCCAGTGGGGAGACCAGCAAGCAGGCCAAGCTCGTTGGCGCGGTTCAGGACGTTGATGTCCCAGCCGGTGCCGGTGTAGCCTTCCTTGGCGGTGTCGAAGTTCAGGGTGGTGAGCATCAGCTTCAGCCACTGCACGCCGGTCAGTCTGCGCTCGGGAGCGTAGGTGGTCTTGGTCATGCCGTCAGCCAGACCAGTGATGCGGCAGTAGTTGATGAAGGGCAGCGCCCAGGAGTTGTTGCAGTCAACGAACGGGTTCTGTGCGTTGCTGTACAGGCTGGAGATAGCATCCTGACCCTTGATCTTGCCGTTGGTAGCCGCGTTGTGGACGATCGCCACGATCTTGGCTGCCTGAGCACGGGTGAAGTAGCCATCCGGCTGGAAGTTGTACGTCTCACCATTCTTGAAACCATCAAGAATGTTGAGGTTGGACAGGACATCAATTGCTTCGGCGTAATCGCTGTCAGCCTTGATATCCGCGTAGTCCTTTGCGCTGGCGACGGCGACGGTGCCCATGATCATGACAACGGCCAGAACCAGCGCGAGAACCTTTTTCAGATTCTTCATTTGGATTTCCTCCTGTTTAAATTTTACACATCGGAGCAAAGCCCCCTGTGTAATTTGTATCTGCATCTTACCGCACCGCCCCCGTTTCGTCAAGCATTTCGGGGGGTTTGTAATTTAACTGTAACATTGCGCGTAACATAACGAAGCAGGAAATCCATATATGGTAGGTGTAAAGAAGGGGAGGCACAAGAAGGCGTCCGCTTACCGGGACTGCTGCTCTCCCGCCTCCGTCGACAGCTCGTTGAAGGCCGCCGTGTCGAACGTGACGATCAGATGATACGTCTTTTTTCCGTCCTGCAGCTGCGCTTCGATCTGCCGACGCAGCTGCTCGGCGGTTTGTGCATCCTCCGGCGGAATCACCATGTCGAAGATCACATTCACATGATGCGACCCGGAGACCATGCGGAAATCATGAAGGGACAGGCGCGGGTCAAGCCCGTGCATGATCTGCAGAACGCGCGTGCGCACGGCGGCGATCTCCGGGTCATCGGTGACGATGGGGTCATAGTGGATGACGAGATCAACGTGCAGCTCCCGCTTTGCCTGCCGCTCGATCTCGTCCAGAATCTCATGGGCAATAAGCGGGTCGATGCGGTGGTCGATCTCGGCGTGGACGCTGGCAAAGCGGCGGCCCGGCCCGTAATCATGCACCATGAGATCGTGGAAACCGAGAATGTTCACGTGCGAGGTCATAAGATACGCGATGGCGCGCACAAGCGCTTCATCCGGCTTCGCGCCCAGCAGCGGGTCGACGGTGTCCTTCACTACGCCGACGCCCGACCACAGAATAAACAGCGCCACCAGAAGCCCAGCCCAGCCGTCGATCATCAGCCCCGTCAGCCGCCCGATCACGCAGGCAAGCAGCACCGCGCCGGTCGCGATCACGTCGCTGCGGCTGTCGGCAGCGGCGGCGATCAGCGCGGCAGAGCTGATCTTCCTGCCGAGCTTCCGGTCAAACAGCGCCATCCAGAGCTTCAGCAGGATCGAGCCTGTCAGCACGGCGGCGGTCAGGACGGAAAACTCCACGGCCTCCGGGTGCAGGATCTTCTGAACCGAGCTTTTGACCAGCTCCACGCCGATCACAAGGATCATCACGGCCACGGCAAGGCCGGACAGGTATTCCATCCGCGCGTGACCGTAGGGGTGTTTCTCGTCGGCAGGCCGGGCCGCCAGCCGGAAGCCCAGCAGCGTCACGAGAGAGCTTGACGCGTCGGAGAGGTTGTTAACAGCGTCCGCCGTGACGGATACGCTGCCGCAGAGCGTCCCGGCCAGAAGCTTGCCCGCAAACAGCAGCACATTGCAGATGATGCCCACGATCCCGGCAAGATTGCCGTATTTTTCGCGCACGGCGGGGTCGGCGGTATTCTGATAATCCGGAATAAAGCGCCTCAGCAGGAAATTTGTCATAGCGTCCGCCTCTTTCAAAGTGTTTAAGGTTTATTATACCGCGCATTCCGGACGGAAGCAAGCGAAAAAACGCCCTCTTTTTTCCGGGAAGGGGATTGGAAACGCGGCGAAAATATGATATGATTAAAAAAATTGCGATTTTCGCCAGAACATTGAATGAGGAAGCGATCTCTATGGAACAGAACTTGACTTTTGCCGACCTTGGCCTGTCGGAGGAGATTTTGCAGGCGCTGGAGAAGAAGGGCTACGGATACCCGACCCGCATCCAGGCCGAGGCCATCCCGGAATTCATGCAGTGGAAGGACGTCATTGCCAAGGCCCCGACCGGCACGGGCAAGACGTTCGCCTTCGGCATCCCCATGATCGAGCATATCGACGCGGAAAGCGAGGACTTACAGGGTCTGATCCTCGCCCCGACGCGTGAGCTTGCCATCCAGATCTGCGACGAGCTGCGCGGGCTGCTTACCTATTATAGGAATATCCGCGTGGCCGTGGTCTACGGCGGCGCGAAGATCGAGGGGCAGATCAAGCAGCTGAAGAATCATCCGCAGATCGTCGTGGCCACGCCGGGACGGCTGATGGACCACTATAAGCGCCATACGCTCTCGTTTGACAAGGTGCAGACCGTCGTGCTGGACGAGGCCGACCGGATGCTCGACATGGGCTTCTTCGACGACGTGACGAAGATCATCGAGAAGGTCAAGAACCGCCGCAATCTCGGTCTGTTCTCCGCGACCATCTCACAGGAGGTCATGACCGTCTCGTGGATGTACCAGCGCGACGAGGTGGAGATCACCGTCCCCGCCGATACGGACAACCGCCCGGACATCACGCAGTATTCCATCACCTGCCCGCCGCTCGAAAAGATCGAGATGACGAGCAGGCTCATCCGCACGCTCCGGCTGGAGCGCACCATCGTCTTCTGCAACACGAAGGTCATGTGCCAGCGCCTGCGCGACGATCTGATCCGCATGGGTCTTGACGCCGACTGCATCCACGGCGATATCCCGCAGCAGAAGCGCGAGAAGACCATGCGCACGTTCAAGGACGGCAAGCTGCCTATCCTGATCGCGACGGACGTCGCCTCGCGCGGCATCGACGTCGACGATGTGGACTGCGTCATCAACTACGACGTGCCGGAGGAGAACGAGTATTATATCCACCGCATCGGCCGCACGGGCCGTGCCCGGAAAAAGGGCATCGCCGTGTCCATCCTCGGCACGTTCCCGGAGCAGGCGAAGCTGGCGGAGATCGCGAAATATTCCCACTATGCCATACAGCCCGTGAAATTCGCGGAGGACGGCTCCCTCGTTGAGGAGGAGCCGCCGAAGCCCAAAAAGGCGCCGCCGCGCCGCCGCTTCCGTTGACGGCGGCGGAGACGGGTCTGCTGCTTCTGTGCTGCGCGCTGCCGGAGGCGGAGGACAGGCCGCTGACCATGGCGCAGTTTCAGGAACTTGCCAAGCGGGCGCGCGCCCTCGGCCCCGGCGGAGAAAACCCGCTGCGGGAGCTGACGGCGCGCGATCTGGCCCGGCTCGGCTATTCGCAGGAGCAGTGCGGGCGCATCGTGCGGCTGTTGTCGCGCGAAACACAGCTGGAGCGCTATCTGCGCGCGGCAGAGCGGAACGGGATCGTGCCCATCACGCGCTTGTCGCCGCGCTACCCCGCACGCCTGCGGCAGACGCTCGGCCAGCGGTGCCCGGCGGTGCTGTTCGCGAAGGGGGATGAAACACCGCTTTCCATGCGCTGCATTTCCGTCGTCGGCTCGCGGGAGCTGACGGAGGGCGGACGCGCGTTCGCGGAGGCCGCCGGGCGGCTCATTGCGCGTTCTGGGTACGCACTCTGTTCCGGCGGAGCGATGGGTGCGGACCGCGCGGCGCAGGAGGCCTGTTTGACGGCGGGCGGCTCCGCCGTGGTTTTCCCGGCCGGGCGGCTTCTGGACTGCCCGGCGCAGGCGCACGTTTTATATCTGGCCGATCAGGGCTATGATCTGCCGTTTTCCGCACAGCGGGCGCTGTCGCGGAACCATTTTATCCACGCCATGGGCGAAAAAACGCTCGTCGCGCAGTGCCGCGCCGGAACAGGCGGCACGTGGGACGGGACGACGGAGAATTTAAGGCGCGGCTGGAGCCCGGTGTTTGTAAGCGACGACGGCTCCGAGGGCGCGCAGGCTTTGATCGCGCGCGGTGCAGTCCCGGTGCGGACGCTGTCCGGACTGGATGATCTGCAGCCCGCGCAGCTGCAGTTTTGAGGTTCTATGCGATATTATTACGGACAGCTTTCCCGGCCGCTGCAGAGCGTGTATGACGCGCTTCTGGGCGGCTTTCGCGCGCTTGCGCCCGGCATCCGCATTCCGATGCTGGATGAAAAGCAGCTTGCGGACGTGTATCTGCGGCTGAAGCTCGACGAGCCGCTGCTCTTTTACGTCACCGGCTACCGCTGCCGGTGGATGACCGGCGCGGCGCATATGGAGCTTCTGCCGGAGTATCTGTTTGACAAAGCAAAAATTCGCACGCACCAGCAGGCGGTCAGTGCACGTCTGGCCCGGCTGACGAAGCCGCTCGAAGGGAAGACGGAGGCAGAAAAGGAGCTTGCCGTGCACGATTTCATTCTGGAAAACGTGCGCTACGACAAGCTCAAAAAGCCGTATTCTCATGAAATTCTCGGCCCCATGACGCAGGGCGTCGGCGTGTGCGAGGGCATCGCGAAGACCGTCAAGGCGCTGTGCGACCAGCTCGGCCTGTGGTGCATCGTCGCGCTCAGCGAGGCGGACCCCGCGCGCGGGATCAAATACCGCCACACATGGAATGTCGTGCGCGTCGGCGGGCAGTATTACCACCTCGACGCGACGTTTGACAACTCGCTCCAGCGGGGCGAAAAGCGGTACGATTATTATAACCTCGACGACGGCAGGCTCTTCCGCGACCACACCCCGCTCGTCCTGCCCGTCCCCGCCTGCACGGATGGGAAACGCTTTTACTATCGAAGCGTCTCGTTCACGAAGCCGAAGGAGCTGGAAAAGCGGCTTGCGCAGGCACTGCGCAAAAAGCAGCCCCTGTTCGTGTTCCACTGGCGCGGCGGCGGCCTGAACCGGGACACCCTGCAGCAGCTGCTGGCGCTTGCCGGGCGGCTTGCAGCCGAACGCGGAAAACGCGCGTCCTGCTCGGTCAATTTCCCGCAGGCCGTCATCCAGCTCGAATTCTCCGAAGCCCCGCAGGAAAGCATCACCATCCAGCAGGCAAATGAGGCGGAGGCCCCTGTCAACGAAGCTGATTGAGCGCGCAGCCGGGCGCGGCCATTGGCCGCGCCCGGTGCGTTTCGTTATACCATCCGGCAGCAGGACTCGCAGTCTTCCTTTTTGGGGAATTTGCTGTGGTCGTACTCGATGTGGTTTTTCTCGTAATAGTCCTGAATGGCGGACTTGACGGCCTCCTCGGCCAGAACGGAGCAGTGCAGCTTGTGCGCGGGCAGGCCGCCCAGCGCGTCGACGACCTCCTGATTGGTCAGCGCCAGCGCGTCCTCCAACGTCCGGCCCTTGATCATCTCCGTCGCGATGGAGCTTGAGGCGATCGCGCTGCCGCAGCCGAACGTCTCAAACTTCACGTCCTCGATTTTGTTGTCCTTGATCTTCAGGTACATCTTCATGATATCGCCGCACTTGGCGTTGCCGACCTCGCCGACGCCGTCCGCGTCTGCGATCTCGCCGACATTGCGCGGGTGCATGAAATGATCCATGACGGTTTCGGTATACAGTGCCATGATAAAAGCCCTCCTTACAGCGTAAACTGCCGTTTGCCGCTCATCAGATCCTTCCAGACCGGCGACATGTTCCGCAGATTGTCCACGATCGGCGGAAGCTCGGCAAGGATATAGTCGATTTCCTCTTCGGTGTTGTCCTCGCAGATGGTCAGGCGCAGCGAACCGTGCGCGACCTCGTGCGGCCGTCCAATTGCCAGCAGCACATGGCTGGGGTCGAGCGAGCCGGATGTGCAGGCAGAGCCGGACGACGCGCTGATGCCCTTCGCGTCGAGCAGCAGCAGAAGGCTCTCGCCCTCGATGCCCTCAAAGCAGAAGTTCACATTGCCGGGCAGTCTCGGCTCACGCGCGCCGTTGAGCGCGCAGTGCGGAATTTTGGAAATGCCGTCAATGAGCTTGTCTCGCAGGGCCGTGACCTTCTTTGTGTTCTCGTCCATATTGGCGCAGGCTTCCGTCAAGGCTGCCGCCATGGCCGCGATGCCGGGGACGTTTTCCGTGCCGCCGCGCTTGCCGCGCTCCTGCGCGCCGCCCTCGATGAGGTTCGTGAGGATGATGCCGCGCCGCGCGTAGAGCATACCCACGCCCTTCGGGCCGTGGAACTTGTGCGCGGACAGGCTCAGCAGATCGATATGCATCGCGTTCACGTCGATCTTCACGTGGCCCGCCGCCTGCACCGCGTCGGTGTGGAACAGCACGCCGCGTTCATGGCAGACCGCGCCGATTGCCTCGATCGGCTGAATGGTGCCGATCTCGTTGTTGGCGAACATAATGGTCACGAGGCAGGTATCATCGCGGATGGCCTCCGCGACCTGCTGCGCCGAGACAAGTCCGTCCGCGTGCACGTCCAGAAGCGTTACCTCAAAGCCCTGCTTTTCCAGCCGCTTCAGGGTATGCAGGACGGCGTGATGCTCAAACGTGGTGGAAATGATGTGCTTTTTGCCCTTGCGCGCGCCGAGATAGGCGGCGGAGGTAATAGCCTGATTGTCGGCCTCGCTGCCGCCAGAGGTGAAATAGATCTCGCGCGGCTGGGCGCCGAAGCAGGCGGCCATATCGGCCCGCGCCGTCTCGAGCACCTCCTTGGCCTGCTGGCCGATGGTGTAGAGGCTCGACGGGTTGCCGAAGGTGTTGTTCAGGTGATAGGTCATCGTGTCGATGGCCGTCTGGTGCATTCTGGTGGTCGCTGCGTTGTCCGCATAGACTTGCATCAATATCAGCTCCTTTGCAGGGAATTCTTTCTTATGTCCTGAGCATAACACATATTACCCATAAAGTCAATAGGTTTATAGGCTGTACGAATTCAGAAAAAATTAAGGCTTTCTTCTGCCCGATTTGGTTGTTTTTCCGGTAAAATTTGTGTATGATGGGTACACTAAACTCCGGAGGTATTTCCATGGCAAACATTCTGGATTATCTGGACTGGCGCGGCGATCTGACGCTTGCCGAGCGCGGGTTCAACGAGGTCGACAATCTGCTGATGGCGGAGCTTTGCTTTCTGGACTTTTCCGGTATCGTCCCGGCGGACTTTTCCGCCCCAGTTTTCCTGCCGGATGCCATGCGGCAATACGACGCGGCAAGGCCGCAGGAGACGATGGGCGTGCTCGTGCCGGAGCAGATCCCGGAGCTGGGGCACAAAATGGCCGCGAGCCGCCGCTTTTCCGATTTGACGCTCTGCGCCTATGTCAGCCGCACCGACGAGGAAACGCAGACGCAGTTCTCCGCGCTGACGATCCTGCTGCCGGATAAGACGGCCTATATCGCCTTCCGGGGCACGGATGACACCATCGTCGGCTGGAAGGAGGATTTCAATCTGGCCTTTCTGCCGGTCGTCCCGGCGCAGAGGATGGCGGCGGAGTATCTGGCCGCGGCAGCCGCGGCGCTTCCGTCGCATCCGCTTCGCGTGGGCGGACACTCCAAGGGCGGCAATCTCGCGGTCTACAGCGCGGTGTTCTGCGGCGAAGCCGTGCAGAACCAGCTCATGCGCGTGTACAATAACGACGGCCCCGGCTTTCGCACGTCGCTGCTCGGCCTGCCGGAGCACAGGCGCGTCGCGGATAAGATCACGACGATCCTGCCGGAATCGTCCGTCGTCGGAATGCTTCTCGAGCATGAGGAGCGCTATGAGGTCGTGCGCAGCACGCAGAGCGGTCTATGGCAGCACGACGGCTTCTCGTGGCAGGTGCGCGGGGAGAAATTCGAGCATCTTCCGGATCTCACCGAGGGCGGCAAGCTCGTCGACGAGACGATCCGCACGTTCATCCTCTCCCTGAGCCCGGAGCAGCGCGTGGCCTTTACCGACGCGCTGTTCGACATCCTCACCTGCACCGACGCCGGGACGCTGACCGACCTCAAGGAGGGCGGACTCAAAACGGCGGCGGCCATGCTCAAAAAATACCGGACGCTGGACAAGCCCACGCGCAGCGCGCTGGGCAGCACGCTGCGCCTGTTTATGGCGGCAGGCGCGAAAACGGCGGCCTCCGAGCTCAACCCCGTCAGCCTGCTCCTGCGCCATCTGCCGCTGCAAAAGCTGGCAGACGGTCTGGAGAAGCCGTAACAGCTGAAAGCAGTCCCGCAAAAAACAGCCCCCTGTGCTGAACAGGAGGCTGTTTTTCAAATCGTCCGCAGGACCGCTTCGCGGTCTGCGAGCTGGCCGATGGGGCGGATCGGCTCCGGCACGCCGTCAAACGAGCCGATGTGCTTTTCGAACCAGACCACATCGCGCCAGCGGCCGTTTTTGTAGCCGGTATTGTGATACGTCCCCAGCAGCCCGAAGCCCAGCTTCCGGTGCAGGGCAGCGCTTGCATCGTTCGGCATGGTCACAACGCCGTAGGCCGTGCGGACGCCCTGCTCCTTGAGCAGGGCCAGCAGCGCCCGGTAGAGCCTTGTGCCGAGGCCCCTTCCCGCCGCGTTTTTTGAAACGTAGACAGAAAGCTCCGCGTTCCAGTCATAGGCGGCACGCTCCTGCGCGCGGTGGGCGTAGGCGTAGGCGAGAATTTCGCCGTCCTCCTCCGCGATCAGCCACGGGTAGACCGCGCCGTAGCTGCGGATGCGTCCGGCAAACTCGTCTTCGGACGGCAGCGCCGTCTCAAACGTGATAGAAGTGTCGATATACTGTGCGTAAATGGCGAGACAGGCGGCTGCGTCGTGCTCGTCTGCAAAGCGAAGGTTCATACCGCCGCCTCCCTTACGGAACTACGATGTCGATCGCGCGGTGCTCGTTGTGGATCTCGACCTCGGTGACGCTGCCGCCGAATTCGCCGTCGACCGTCCAGGAAACCGGCTCGTCGAACTCAAAGCGCAGCGCGCCGGTCTGCGTGGAAATAAACGAATCGTTGTCAAAATCCAGCCGCAGCGCACGCGTCGCGGCCAGATTGAACTCTGCGAGATTTTTTGTCGCGCGCACGAGGATCATCTCATACAGCCCGTCGTTGAGCGAGATGCCGAGATCCTTCGTGGCCTTGAAGCCGCCGACGGAGGTCGTGCTGGTCACGAGGCCGACGAGCACGTCGGCCTCCTCCTTCCGGCCCTCGTAATAGACGCGCACGTGCGTGGGCTTCAGCCGTCCGAGCGCGCCCGCGCCGTTCATGATATACGCAAGCCGGCCCCAGATGCGCTTGTCCTCCTGCGGCGTCTCATACGGCACGTCCGTAAAGATGCCGAAGGCGGCGACATAGGTAAAGTACCGGTCGGGGCCGAACGAGCCGATGTCCAGCGGGTATAATCTGCCCCCCACGATCTCCTGCGCGGCGCGGATGGGGTCCTTGGAAAGGCCCAGCGTGGAGGCCACGTCGTTGACTGTGCCGCCGGGGATGTAGCCCAGCGGGGGCCGCTTTTCATACGGCAGCGCCATGAGGCCGGAGACGGCCTCGTTGAGCGTCCCGTCGCCGCCGGTGCAGACGATCAGGTCATACTGCGTCCCGCGTTCGGCGATCTGCCGCGTGATATCGCGCGGCCCGGTCGTCATGTGTACGGTCGGCTCATAGCCGCCCTTGCAGAAGATCGCCAGCACCTCCATAAGCGAGCTGCGGATCTCGGCGTGGCCCGCGTTCGGGTTGATGAAAAACAGTAAGCGTTTCATGTGCGGACTCCCTCCCGGCAGCTTGTCAGTTCTGCTGCATGATGTCGACGATGGCCGCGTTCTGCTCGGATTTCGTGACCTCGAACTTTGCCGCGACCTCCTGCAGAACGCTCACGGACAGCTCGTTCAGATAGTCCTCCTCTGCGCGGACGTACCAGTACGCGTGTTCGCCCGTGGAGGAGAAGTACATGATGTGATAGCCGTAGCTGGTCTTGACGATGCCGGTGTCGCCGGGCTGACGGGCGGGATCGAAGCACCAGGCGTCAAACTCGTCGACCATCTTGCCGGGATAGATATCCTCGTACAAGCCGCCGTTTTCCACGCTGCCGGGATCCTGCGAGTTTTCCGCGGCCATGAACGCGAAGGAATCCTCGGTGTGCTCGCCGTTCTGCCACTCGGTCAGCAGATCGTTTGCCTTCTTCTCGGCCTCTGCCCATGCTTCGTCGGTGTAGGTGCCGTCGTCATTCTTGCCTTCGGGCTGGATGAGGATGTGGCGCACGTTCACCATCTTCACATCGGATTTTTCAATGCCGTTTCCGGCGTAGGAATCGGCGTTGTCGTCATAGTATTTGCTGATATCGTCCTCGGTGTAGGGCTTCTCGTCGACGAGCACCTGCAGATAGGCCGAGGCCGTGATCTGCCGCTCGACAAAGGCGTGGTACGACGTCAGCGTGGCTGCCGGGCCATAGGCCATCTGGAGATATTCGTCCGCGCTGCCGTAGCTGTAGCTTGCGGCGGCTACGGTGATCTGGCCGTCAAGCTCGTCGAGGTAGTCCTGATCCTCCTGGCTCAGCTGGAAGCCTGCAAGCCGGGCCTCCTGCCAGATGGCGGTGACGTTTTCATAGTTCGTGATAGCCGCCTGCAGGAAATACTGCTGCCAGGTGCGCGTGTCGTCAAACATACACATCTGCTGGTCAAACGGCGTGCTGGTGTCGATAAAATATGAAGCGTAGCTACCGTAGTTGCTCATGAGCGTATAATACTGCTGCCAGTAGTAATACGGAAGCTCCCGGTTCGTCAGATGGTCGTCGCCGCAGACGGCGATCTCGCGGTTCAGAACGTCCTCGGTCAGCTCCTCGGCGCTCACAGTGTAGCTCACGCCGTTGCCCGCAGGCTCGGTTTCCTCGCCGTCCGTCTGTTCGCCGGTCTGGCCGTCCTCTGCGGGGGTCTGATCGTCTGGCTGGGTAGTGTCGGGGGTATCGGCAGGCTCGGAGATCGTCGTGTCGCCGGGCAGATCAATGTCCGGGCTGACCGTCTCCGCCGGCTTCAGCGTGAGGATCAGCGTGATCGCCGCGGCGATCACAACGGCTGCGCCGCCGATGATCCACGGCAGCGGAGATTTTTTCTTTGCGGGCTGCGCGGCGCTGTCCTGCGCGCCCTGCGTGCGCTCGTCCTCGAGCGGAATGGTACGTGACTCCTGCGCGGCAGCGTCTTCGAGCGGAATGGTATGCGCCTCCTGCGCGGCAGCATCCTCGGTCGGAAGCGTATAAGAGGAATACTCCTCATTGTCCGGCATTCCGGATTGCTCCGGCGCCTGATTGGTCTTATCGTCCATGTGTGTCATTGCCTCCCATATTGTTGGTGTCCCCTAAGCATACCACATGAGCACGCGGTTTGCAATCGCGGCAGAGGCGTTCAGTTTTAAACATTTTTTGAATTTCTGCCGGGGTTTTTCTTGACAAGGGGACAATAAATGGGTACACTGTAGCTGATATATGCAATGAAAAGGACAAGTACGGGGTTTTGACGCGCAAAGAGAGCTGCCGGTCGGTGTAAGGCAGCGGCAGAAGCCTCCGAAGATCCCCTTGGAGCAGCCGGGCTGAACCGCAAGTAAGCCCGGACGGGACTTCCCGTTACAGAAGGCGAGTGCCCGCGTTTTGATGCGCGGGAATTCAGGTGGTACCGCGGTCATTTATCGCCCTGAGCCAAGGCTCGGGGCGCTTTGTTTTTGCAGGAGGAATTATGGAATACAAACAGACGCTCAACATGAACAAGTCGGGCTTTCCGATGCGCGGCGGGCTTCCGATGCGCGAGCCGGATATGCTGAAGCACTGGCAGGAACTCGACCTTTACAACGAACTGCTCAAAAAGAACGAGGGCAAGCCCCGCTTTGCCCTGCACGACGGCCCTCCGTTCTCCAACGGCGCGCTGCACATGGGCCACGCGCTCAACAAGTGCATCAAGGACTTTATGATCCGCTCGGCGGCCATGCGCGGGTACTACACCCCGTACATCCCCGGCTGGGACAACCACGGTATGCCCATCGAGTCCGCCATCATCAAGAAGAACAAGCTCAACCACAAGGCCATGCCCATCCCGGAGTTCCGCTCCGCCTGCCATGACTTCGCGCAGCATTATATTGACGTGCAGATGGATGGCTTCAAGCGCCTCGGCGTCGTGGCCGACTGGGAGCACCCGTATAAGACCATGGCCCCCAGCTTTGAGGCCGAGGAGGTCAAGGTCTTCGGCGCAATGTACAAAAAGGGCTACATCTATAAGGGCCTGAAGCCCGTCTACTGGTGCTACCACGACGAGACGGCGCTGGCTGAGGCCGAGATCGAATATCAGGACGATCCCTGCACCACGGTCTATGTCAAGTTCCCCCTGCACGACGATCAGGGCAAGCTCACGGACGAGGAGAAGAAGAACCTCTCGTTCGTCATCTGGACGACCACGATCTGGACGCTGCCCGGCAACCTCGCCATCGCGCTGAACCCGGTCGAAAGCTATGTCATCGTCCGCAATCACCAGAACGGCGAGCAGTATCTCGTCGCCGAGGCGCTCATGGAGAAGGTCATGAAGGTCGGCGGCGTGGAGGACTATACCGTCGTCTCCCGCCACGAGGGCGCGTTCTTTGAAAATATGCTGGCAGACCATCCGTTCCTGCCGAAGACCTCCCGCCTTGTCCTGGCCGACTACGTCACCATGGACTCCGGCACGGGCTGCGTCCATACCGCCCCGGGCTTCGGCGCGGACGACTATCAGACCTGCCGCCGCTACGGCATGGACATGGTCGTTCCCGTGAACGATCAGGGCCGCCACACCGACTACGCGGGCAAATACGCCGGGATGCTGGTCGAGGAATCGAACCCCGTGATCCTGAAGGATATGCAGGAGAGCGGCGCGCTGTTCGCCTCCGAGCAGATCGTCCACTCCTATCCGCACTGCTGGCGCTGCAAGAAGCCCATCATCTTCCGCGCCACCCCGCAGTGGTTCTGCTCCGTCGAATCGTTCAAGGACGCGGCCTGCGCCGCGTGCGACGACGTGCGGTGGCTGCCCGCGTGGGGCATTGACCGCATGAAGGCCATGATCCGCGAACGCGCCGACTGGTGCATCTCCCGTCAGCGCCGCTGGGGCCTGCCGATCCCGGTGTTCTACTGCAAGGACTGCGGCAAGCCCGTCTGCACGGATGAAACCATCGCCAAGATCTCGAAGCTGTTCGGCGAATTCGGCTCGAACGTCTGGTTCGAGAAGGACGCGGACGAACTCGTCCCCGAAGGCTTCGCCTGCCCGCACTGCGGCGGCAGGCACTTTGAGAAGGAAACAGATACGCTTGACGGCTGGTTCGACTCCGGCTCGACGCACTTTGCTTCCATGCAGAAGGATCAGGGCTTCTGGCCCGCGACGGTCTACCTTGAGGGCCTCGATCAGTACCGCGGCTGGTTCCAGTCGAGTCTGCTGACCGCTGTCGGCGCGCTTGGGAAGGGCGCTCCCTTTAAAGAGTGCGTCACCCACGGCTGGACGGTCGATGGCGAGGGCAAGGCCATGCACAAGTCCCTCGGCAACGGCGTCGATCCTGCGGACGTGTTCAAGAAATACGGCGCGGACATCTGCCGCCTGTGGGCAGGCTCGGCGGATTATCACGTCGATGTGCGCTGCTCCGATGAGATCTTCAAGCAGCTGAGCCAGAACTACCTCAAGTTCCGCAATACGGCGAAGTTCTGCCTTGACAATCTGACCGATTTCGACCCCAACCAGCTGACCGCGCCCGCCGATATGGAGGCGCTCGACCGCTGGGCCATCACGAAGCTGAACGAGCTGCTGGTCAGGTGCGAGGCGGCGTATCAGAACTATGAATTCCTGACCGTCTCCCACGCCGTCAACGATTTCTGCGTCGTCACGCTTTCGAGCCTCTATCTCGATATCATCAAGGACCGCCTGTACTGCGACGGCGCGGATTCCGCCGCCCGACGCTCGGCACAGAGCGCACTGTGGATCATCCTCGATGCCATGACAAAGGTCTTCGCGCCGATCCTCGCGTTCACCTGCGACGAGATCTGGCTCCAGATGCCGCACCGCAACGGCGACGACGGCCGCAACGTGCTGCTGAACCAGATGTCGAAGCCGTATGCGGACTACGCGCTGTCTGACACCGAAATGGCCGTCTGGGAGACTGCCCTGCGCGTCCGCTCGGACGTCAACGGCGTGCTGGAGACGGCTCGCGCCGACAAGCGCATCGGCAAGAGCCTCGAAGCGCACGTGGCGCTGTTTGCAAACGACGAGGACGCAAAGGCCGCGCTGGATGCGGTCAAGTCCGTCGATCTGCCGGAGATCTTCATCGTCTCCAACGTCAGCACGAACGAGACTGCTCCCGCAGAGGGCGCCGTCGTCGGACAGGGCGTGAACTTCCCCGGCCTGACCATCGCTGTGACCGAGGCGAAGGGCACGAAGTGCCCGCGCTGCTGGATGCACTCCGAAAGCCCCGACGAGCACGGCCTGTGCCCGCGCTGCGCCGCCGTCTGCAAGGCCCTCGGCGTTGTGTTTGAATAAGCCATATGAAAAAAACCGCGCCCGCCGCTGTACCAGCGGCGGGCGCACTATGTTTTTAAAGCACTGGCGCTTCGGTCAAATCCGGAACAGCCGTCTTGCGTTTTCTGCTGTTGCGGCGGCAGCAGCTTCTGCGGAAATGCCGCGAAGCTCCGCGATCTTTTTTGCCACGAACGGCACGAGGCTCGGGTCATTGCGGCGGCCCCTGAACGGCTCCGGGGCCATATAGGGACAGTCGGTTTCGATGAGAATGCGGTCCAGCGGGATCTTTTCCGCGACCTCGACCGCTTTGCGCGCGTTTTTGAACGTGACCACGCCGGTAAAGCCGATGTACCAGCCGCGCTTTACCAGCTCCTTCGCCATCTCATAGCTGCCGGAAAAGCAGTGGAACACGCCGGTCACGTCCGGGAAATCGCTGACGATGCGCAGTCCGTCCTCATGCGCCTCGCGCTCATGGATCACGACGGGAAGCGACAGCTCCTGCGCAAGCTTCATCTGCATCCGGAACGCCCGCTGCTGCACGTCTCTCGGAGGGTCTTCGTAGTGATAATCCAGACCGATCTCTCCGATGGCCTTCACGCGCGGGTCCTTGCACAGCGCGCGGTATTCCCCGATCCGCGCCTCGTCCACCTGCTCCGCGTCGTCCGGGTGGCTGCCGACGGCGGCCCAGATCCAGTCATACTGATGGGCCAGCTCGACCGCGTGATGGGACGACGGGCCGTCGCAGCCGATCTCCATCATGCCGGTGACGTCCGCTGCGCGCATTTTTTCCACAATGTTCACAAAGTCCTGTGCAAAACAGTCCTCGCCCAGATGGGCGTGAGAATCAAAATACATGGCTTACTCCTTATTCTGCTCCAGCCAGATGAGCAGCACCGCGATATCCGCGGGCGATACGCCCGAAATGCGGCTGGCCTGTCCGACGGACAGGGGGCGGATTTCGCTCAGCTTCTGCCGCGCCTCGACGCGCAGGCCCTGAATGGACAGATAATCGATCGACTCCGGCAGGAGCCTGCCCTCCTCGCGGGCAAATTCCTCGACCTGCTTCTGCTGGCGGGCGATGTAGCCTGCGTATTTCATGCGGATCTCGACGGCCTCGCGGATGACGGGCGGCAGCTCGGGCCGCTCCGGATCGAAGGGGGCCAGATCATCATAACTCAGCTGCGGCCGGCGCACCAGATCGGCAAGCCGCGCCGAGCCTTCGACCGGTGCGGTGTCGTGCGCGCGGAGCATCTCGTTCAGCGCCTCGCTTTCGGCCACACCCGTGGCCTCCAGCCGTTTGATTTCCTGCGCGACCATGCGGTATTTTTCCTGCACGGCGGTATCCTGCGCGTCCGAGACGAGGCCGATGCGGCGGCCGATGGGCGTCAATCGCTCGTCGGCGTTGTCCTGCCGGTGCAGGAGCCGGTATTCTGAGCGCGAGGTCATGATGCGGTACGGCTCGTTCGTGCCCTTCGTGACCAGATCGTCGATGAGCGTGCCGATATAGCCGTCGGAGCGCTTTAAGACCATCGGCTCTTCGCCTTTTATCTTCAGCGCCGCGTTCACGCCCGCGACGAAGCCCTGCACGGCGGCCTCCTCATAGCCGGACGAACCGTTGAACTGGCCCGCGCCGTAAAGGCCGGGGATCTTTTTGCTTTCGAGCGTCGGCAGAAGCTCGGTCGGGTCGATGCAGGCATATTCAATGGCGTAGGCCGGGCGCATCATCTCCGCGTGCTCCAGCCCCCTGATGGTGTGGAGCATTTCGAGCTGCACATCCTCCGGAAGCGAGGAGGAAAGGCCCTGAATGTATAATTCGTCCGTATACAGCCCGCACGGCTCGACAAACAGCTGGTGGCGGGACTTGTCCGGGAAGCGGTCGATCTTCGTCTCGATGGACGGGCAGTAGCGCGGGCCGACGGATTCAATCATGCCGTTAAAGAGCGGCGACCGGTCATGGTTGGCCTTGATGATCTCGTGCGTTTTTTCGTTCGTATAGGTCAGATAACAGACCGCCTTGTTTTCCGGCGGCGTCTCGGTCGAAAACGAGAAGGGAACCGGGTGCTGATCGCCGGGCTGCAGCTCCATCTGCGTCACGTCGATTGAACGGCGGTTCACACGCGGCGGCGTTCCGGTCTTGAACCGGCGCATCCGAAGGCCGAGCGCAGCCAGCTGCTCCGCAAGGCCGATGCCTGCCTGCATCCCGTCCGGGCCGGAGGAATAGGCGCAGTCGCCGGTGATGACGCGTGCGTCCAGATACGTGCCGGAGGCGATGACGCAGGCCTTGACGGAATAGACCGCGCCGAGGCGCGTGACGACAGCGGACACATGGCCGTCCGTCAGGCGAAGCTGCGTGACCATGGCCTGCTTGAGATCAAGATGCTCCTGCCGCTCAAGCGTGCGCTTCATATCCTCCTGATAGCGCCGCCGGTCGGCCTGCGCGCGGAGGGAGTGGACAGCGGGGCCCTTGCCAAGGTTCAGCATCCGGTACTGGATGCACGAGCGGTCGGCGGCCTTTGCCATTTCCCCGCCCAGCGCGTCAAGCTCCCGCACCAGATGGCCCTTGCCCGTGCCGCCGATGGCGGGGTTGCAGGGCATGTTGCCGACGGCGTCCAGATTGATCGTGAACACGACCGTCTCCAGCCCCATCCGCGCACAGGCTAGTCCTGCCTCGATCCCGGCATGTCCCGCGCCGATCACGGCGATATCATACCGCCCAGCGTCAAATTCCATAGATATCCCTCCAATACGGGTGCTATTTTATCAGTAAATATACCCGATTGCAAGAAGTGTGGCCGCACGCGGAAAAAAATTCCGCCGCGACAGCGTTCGGCAGACTTTTCCCTCTGCGGGTGCTATCTTATAGCTACAGCTTATCCAATGCGAGCGCACTTCATATCCCTGGCAGCGGCCCAGGCCGCCGCCAAATCCCACAACCCCATCTTCCCCCGGCCAGAGCTGGCCGGGGGTCTTTTTTGATCGTGCGGTGCTGCCCTTAGCGTCAGTTGACAAGGGCACGCACGCTTGCGGGCCGGACTGGGCCGCCGTCTGCCGCGTTATCGTCCTTGACATACGCCAGTATGTCTGCGTCCTCTGCCTTGCAGACAACGCCCCAGACCAGCGGCAAGTCCTTCGGAGTTTTTCACGGAGGATAAACGGCGGCTGGCCAGGCAGACGAGGCAGGCGGGCTGTCGCCCGCCAACGAGGATAACGACGCCAGACGTCGTTTTGCCCCGTGAAAAACCGTGTGTGCCCTTGTCAACTGACGCTACGCATACCCGTACATACCGCGCACGGAGACTTCTCCGGAGGCGACGGCGGCTTTTGTCCCGTCGGGGTAGGTAACGAGAAGGGCCGCCTCTTCGTCGATGCCGTCGGCGTGGGCGTAGGTCACGTCGTCGCCCCGGACGAGCTTGACGTCCTGTCCGATGGTGATGCAGTGGGCAGCAAATTCCCGCAGCCAGGCGTCTTTTTCGGTGAACAGGGCCTGCTCCAGTTCGCAAAGCGACCGGACGAGGGCGGCGGCGAGGCGGGCGCGGTCGGGCTTCTGGCCGGTAAAGGCCTCCAGACTGGCCGACATGATGCTGACCTCCGGCGGCAGGTCGACGCGGGCGCAGTTGATGCCGATGCCAACGACGGCGTAGTCGACCTCGCGCGATTCGGCCTCGATGCCGATCTCGGTGAGGATGCCGCAGAGCTTTTTCCCGCCGAGCACAAGATCGTTCGTCCATTTGATATCGGGATACACGCCGCTGACCGCGAAGACCGCCCGCGCAGCAGCGACCGCAGCCATGGCCGTGAGGTGCATGAGGGCTTCCGGCTTTGCGTGCGGGCGCAGGATCACGCTGAAATACAGACCGCCCGGCGGGGAGACGAAGGTACGGCCCCGGCGGCCCTTTCCTGCGGTCTGGCAGCCGGTCAGAACGACGGTGCCGTCCGGCGCTCCCTCGGCGGCAAGGCGCTTGCAGGCGTTGTTCGTGGAATCCACGCTGGGCACGGCTGTCACCAGCGTCTGCCACGGATGGCCGGACAGGTGTGCGCGCACAAGGGCCGTATCGAGCCGGTCTGGAACGGATGCGAGCGTATAGCCGCGCTTCGGCGCGGCGTCGATCCCATAGCCCTCCTGCCGCAGCTGGTCGATGGTCTTCCAGACGGCGGCACGGGTCACGCCGAGGGTCTTGCAGATGCCCTCGCCGGAGACAGGCTCCTGCGCGTTCAACAGCATGGAGAGAACTTCTTCTTTCAACATGATAAATATCCCCTTGATTTTTCGTTCGGTTTCGTGTATTGTAAACCTGTTTCTAAATTTGGTTTACAAAAGGAGAACTTCTTATGCAGCACAGAAAGACCTTGATGCTGGTCCTGACCGCCCTGTTCGCCGCACTGACGGCGATCGGCGCCTTTTTCAAAATTCCCTTCGCACTGGCGGCGATCTCGCTGCAATTCCTGTTCACAGCCATGGCCGGCATTCTGCTCGGCGCGGGCTACGGCGCGCTGTCGCAGGCCGTGTATGTGCTGATCGGACTGGTGGGCGTGCCGATCTTCGCGCTGGGCGGCGGATTTTCGTATGTTCTGCAGCCGACGTTCGGGTTCCTGCTGGGGCTGATCCCGTCGGCGTTCGTGATCGGGAAGCTGGCGAAGCGGCCCCTGACCTTCTGGGGGACGGCGCTGGCCATGCTGGCAGGGCTGGCTGTTCTGTATGCTATCGGCGTGCCGTATATGGCGCTGATTGCAAACGCGTATCTGGGCAAGGGGCTGACATTCTGGCAGGTCATCAAGAACGGTATGCTGATCTATCTGCCGGGCGACCTTTTGAAGATCGCACTTGGAAGCTTTTTGTGCGTCGCCATCACGCGGCGGCTGCCGCAGGTCTTCGCCGCGGCCTGATATCCGCTTTTCCTTTATAGAATCACACTTTTTCCCGCTTGTCAACCTGCTGCATCAGCGGTTCTTGCTAAAAGCGCCCAAACAGGCGTATCCCGTTTCGTGCATTTTTCCGAATTGCGCCTTGACAGACACGCGGCAAACCGGTACAATGTAGGGTAGGATTTGTATGGCTGTAATGGGACTTGGGGAAGCTCATTGCGCTTTATGATTCAAGTCGCCGGAGTGCCGGCGTACCCAATACTGAAAACAGGAGGTGTGATTCGCAGTTTATGGAATTTAATACGCTATGCCTCATCCTTAGCATCGCGGCAGTCGTGCTCTGCGCGGTCTTCTTCGCGGCCGGCGTTCTGTACCGCAAAAAGGTTGCGGAAAAGCAGATCGGTTCCGCCGAAGAGGAAGCCCGGCGCATCATCAACGAAGCCATCAAGGGCGGAGAAAGCAAAAAGCGCGAAATGCTGCTCGAAGCGAAGGAAGAGATCCATAAATCACGCAGCGAATACGAACAGGAGGTCAAGGAGCGCCGCGCGGAAGTCTCCAAGCAGGAGCGCCGTCTGCAGCAGAAGGAAGAAGCCCTTGACAAGAAGATCAATCTTCACGAGAAGAAAGAGGACGAGCTGGCCAAGAAGATCGCGGCCATCGACAAGAAGCAGGAAGAGGTCGACTCTCTCAAGCGCAGCCAGATGGAGGTTCTGGAAAAGATCTCCGGCCTGACGCAGGACGAGGCCAAGGCCTACATCCTCAAGGACGTGGAAGACGACGTGCGCCACGAGACCGCGATGAAGATCAAGGAGATCGAGACGCAGATGAAGGAGGAGGCCGATCAGACGGCCCGCGAGATCATCGCCACCGCCATCCAGCGCTGCGCGGCAGACCATGCCGCCGAAACGACCGTCTCCGTCGTACCGCTGCCCAACGATGAAATGAAGGGCCGCATCATCGGCCGCGAGGGCCGCAACATCCGCACGCTCGAAACCATCACCGGCGTTGACCTCATCATCGACGATACCCCGGAGGCCATCACCGTCTCCTCGTTCGATCCCGTCCGCCGCGAGGTCGCGCGGCTTGCGCTCGAAAAGCTGATTGCCGACGGCCGCATCCATCCGACCCGCATTGAGGACATGGTCGAAAAGGCCCGCCGCGAGGTCGACCACACCATCAAGGTCGAGGGCGAACGCGCCACGTTCGAAACGGGCGTGCACAATCTGCACCCCGAGCTGATCAAGCTCCTGGGCCGCCAGAAATACCGCACGTCCTACGGCCAGAACGTTCTGAACCACTCCATTGAGGTCGCGCACATTGCGGGCCTGATGGCGTCCGAGCTGGGCGTCGACGTGACGCTGGCAAAGCGCGCAGGCCTGCTCCACGACCTCGGCAAATCCGTCGACCATGAGATGGAAGGCAGCCACGTCCAGCTGGGCGTCGAGCTTGCCAGAAAGTACAAGGAGAACCCCGTCGTCATCAACGCCATCGAGGCGCACCATGGCGACGTTGAGCCGCAGACCGTCATTGCCTGTCTCGTGCAGGCAGCCGACGCGATCTCCGCTGCACGCCCCGGTGCACGCCGTGAGAACGTCGAGAACTATATCCGCAGGCTCGAAAAGCTCGAAGAGCTGACGAACTCCTTCCCCGGCGTTGAGAAAGCCTACGCCATTCAGGCCGGCCGCGAGGTCCGCGTAATGGTCAAGCCCGAGGAGGTCACGGAGGACAACATGATCCTTCTGGCCCACGATCTTGCCAAGAAGATCGAGTCCGAACTCGAATACCCCGGCCAGATCAAGGTCAACGTCATCCGCGAAACAAAAGCAGTCGAATACGCAAAATAAAACCAGCAGCGCCCGGATAGACGGGTGTCCGTAAAACAGTTAATCCTCCGTATGGCTTAGACCATGCGGA
>OGCQ01000274.1_pt1 | contig 93573 bp, 83 predicted proteins | sample 1570161 | NCBI WGS metagenome assembly OGCQ01 (sample SAMEA4384402, study PRJEB24528) | human gut metagenome | reverse complement strand
TTCAACGGTTTTTGCGTAAAACAAACCGTCTATGGTCTTAAGTTGATGACATTGCGCAAAGGGGGAGCCTTTGGTGCGGTTTACGCAGGCTTATTCCGCCGTCTTTTTGCGGAAGAACAGCCGCTCTACGCGCTTATAGAGGAAGAACGTCAGGACGGACACCAGCACGCCCTTGAGCAGGTTGAACGGCACGACGGCCAGCAGCACGAGCGTGGACAGGTCGGTGATCGCGCCGTTGACCTGCGTGCCCATGGCGATGATGGCGTCGAGCGGCAGGCCGTACATGACGGCAAAACGCGGGATAAGGAACCATGCGTTAAAAAGGCTTCCAAACACGGTCATAACGCCCGTGCCGAGCGCCAAAGACGCGACCGCGCCCTTTTTGCTCAGCAGCTTCTGGTACAAAATCGACGCGGGCAGCACAAATGAGCAGCCGACGAGGAAATTTGCCAGATCACCGACGAACGCCGTCGACGTGCCTTTAAGCAGCAGGTGGATGAGCACCTTCAGAAATTCGCAGACCACACCCGCGACCGGCCCCAGCGAAAACGCGCAGATCAGGACCGGAAGTTCGCTGAAATCGAGCTTGTAAAACGGCGGGGCGAAGAACAGCGGCAGCTCGATCACCATCAGAACGCCCGAAATTGCCGCCAGCATCCCGACGGTCGTGATGGTGTGCGCCGTGTTCAGCCGGTGGCGCTTTTTCATCACCAACCGCTCCCCTCCCCACGCCAGCAGCACGACCGCCGCCGTGACTGCCAGACAGAGCAGCACAAATTGAACATTTTCCGAGATCGAGGCGAACAGCGTTTTCATTCAGATCATCCTTTGCAAAACAAAATAAGCACCTGAAACGAGCTTCAGGTGCTGCAAACGGACGGCCCAAATAAACTATGTCTGGCTGCCGCGTAAAAAATCTTCTTCCATCCAGACTGTACTGTCGGTACCGGAATCACACCGGTTCAGCTTGCGCTCGCGGACTTTACCGCCGGTCGGGAATTTCGCCCTGCCCTGAAGATCGATTCAATTGTACCCGTATAGTAGCACGCCGCGGGCCGCTTGTAAAGAGGCAGTTTTTCTGATATACTGAAAAAAACGAACCGGGAGGGAAGTGCCTGTGATCTGCGCCTTTACCGGCCACCGGCCGGAGCGATTGCCGTGGGGCCGGAACGAAGACGATCTGCGCTGCGCCGCGCTCAAGACGCTTCTGCGCCGCACGGTGCGGGAGGTCTATGACCGGGGCTTTCATACCTTCCTGTGCGGCATGGCGCGCGGCTGCGATCAGTATTTTGCCGAGGCCGTCCTCGCCGCAAGGGCCGACGGCGCGCAGGACGCACAGCTGTGCGCCCTCGTCCCCTGCCCGTCGCAGCCGGACGGCTGGGACGAGGCTTCCGTCGCGCGCTATTGGGCGCTGCTTGCCACCTGCGATCAGGTCGAGGTGCTGGAGGATCGCTACAGCCCCGGCTGCATGCTCCGGCGCAACCGCGAAATGCTCCGCCGCGCGCAGCTGCTCATCTCCGTCTACGACGGCACTCCCGGCGGCACCGCCGCAACCGTCCGCCTTGCCGAAGAGCTGGGGATCACGGTGCTGCCGCTGTGGATGTGAGCGGTTGGGCGGCAGAATCTTTCGACGAATTTGCGGCCAACGATGCATTTTGCAATGCAGGAACTCTTCTTGAAAATTTGCAGCTGCCGTTCGCGACGAAGGAGCGTTACGGATGTGGGTCTGCCGCTTGCCGGTACACATCGGCCCGGCAGTTTGCATCGTTTTTACGGAAACCTGTAGCGAATCCACAACATTTTCAGGGCCGACAGAGTCGTCGGCCCCTACGCCGCCGGTTTTCGATTCCCCGTATTTCGTAGGGGTGGACGGCTCTGTCCACCCGCAGGATGTACCGGGTTTACGGTAATCTTCGGCTAATTCGATACTTCCCCGTGGGCCGATGTGGGCATCGGCCCCTACAGAGTTTCGGCGAATTCGTACTGCCCCGCAGGTTTCAAACGTAAGACGTTTTTAACGCAGCTATTCAAACGTAACTATTTGCTAATCTGTTGTACCGTAACAGGCGGCGTGTACCATAGCGCCCCTTTTCTCCCCATTCTTTTCCGGCAAGGCGGAAAAGAATGGGCCGCCGGAGGCACGTCGGAAACGGCCTCGCCGGAACAAGTCTCCGCTATGCGCGAAGCCTCTTATCCTCTGCGTCCGTTTCCTCCTTTCCAAAACGCAAAGCTTCGCTGGTTTGCGTTTTGGGGGCTGGCCTCGACGGAACGCGCGCTGACCCTCATTCCGGCATCTTCAGCCCGTGCATTACGCCGGTTTTTGCGCTGGAGGCGACGTCTGCGCCGACGACCTGGCCGTCTTTGACCAGAAGCGTTGCGTAATACACGCCGCTTTCGTCCGGGTAGTTTGTGATCCGGTAGACATAGCGCGTCAGCTCCTTGCCGCTGTATTGCAGCAGATCGTAGCCCTGCGAGATCTGAAGCACGTTGTAGCGCAGGAAGACCTCGCTGGGGTCAGCCGGGACGGTGACCTGCTGGGTCTTGACCGGCTCCGGCTCGACCTGCCAGCCGTAGCTCTCGAGGAAGGCGATGCGCGCCTCGTTCGTTGCGCCCTGCGTGCCTGTTTTCGCGGGCTTTTCCGTTTCGCCGCCCGCGCCGCGCAGGCAGAGCGCCAGCACGACCGCCGCCGCGATGAGCAGCAGCACGATGAGCAGCAGTCTTCTTTTGGGGACCTTCGCCGTCATGATGACCATGGAACGATTCCTCCGATCTATTTGATTGCATGGTACAACCTATGCAGACCGATTTTATTTATGACAGGAGCAGCCATATGCAGAGACTGGACAGAATTCTGAGTGAGGCGGGCGTCGCCAGCCGGAAGGAGCTGCGCGCGATCATCCGCGCGGGCCGCGTAACCGCAGACGGCGCGGTCGTGACCGACGAGAGCCGGAAATTTGACGAAGCAGCCGTCCATATCGCCGTGGACAGCCAGCCCGTGCGCCTGCGCGGGCCGGTCCTCATCATGCTCCACAAGCCCGCAGGCTATCTGACCGCCGCCGACGATCCGAAGGCAAAGACCGTCATGGAACTTGTGCCGGACGAATACCGGAGACTCGGCGTTATGCCCGTCGGCAGGCTTGACAAGGATACGGAGGGGCTTCTGCTGCTGACAAACGACGGCGATCTGGCCCACCGCATTTTGTCTCCCCGGCACGGTGTCTGGAAGCGCTATTACGCCGAGCACGAGGGACAGACAGGGCCGGAGGATGTACGCGCGTTCGAGCAGGGACTGGTGCTGGCCGACGGCCTGCACTGCCTGCCGGCAAGGCTCACGCCGCTGTCCGCCGGACGCTCCATCGTCTGCGTGCAGGAGGGAAAGTACCATCAGGTGCGCCGGATGCTTGCCAGCCGGGGCTGCCCGGTGACGTATCTGCGGCGCGAGGCAGAAGGCGGATTGACGCTTGGAAATCTCCCGCTGGGACAGACAAAAGAACTGGATATTGTGGAGGCCGAAGGGCTTCTGCAGAATATCCTGTGATTTTGACGGAAGAAAAAACTTGCATATTTTGAGAGCAAAGCCCCCTGAATTTGGAGCAAATGACGAAAAACTATGAAAATGCCACAAAAAAAGATAGCCGTTTTCAAATAAAATGTCAAAAAGACCTTGCGCTTCTGCCGAAAACGTAGTATTATGTCAATGGTTGTTTGTGTAAAAAGCAAGTTGTAATAGGGAGGGCGTATTATGTCCAGCCGCGTTTTTCAGAGTGTGATCGTCCAGATGAAGGAGGCGACCGACCGCATGATTGGCGTGATCGACGCCGACAGCACCGTGATCTCCTGCAGCGACACCTCGCGCATCGGGGAAAAATGGCCCGAGGCCGTTATCAAGCTCAACAGCGCCCCGGATTCCATTGTCGTCGTCGACAAAAAGACCTTCAAGCCGCTCGTTTCCTGGAGCGCCTACTTTGACTACGCCGTGTTTGCCGAGGGCGACGACGAGATCGCCAGAAGTCTGTGCGTCATGGCCTACGTCGCGCTCAACGGCGCGAAGACCTACTATGAGGAAAAGCACGACAAGGGAACCTTCGTCAAGAATATCATCACCGACAACATTCTGCCGGGCGATATCTATATCCGCGCGAAGGAGCTGCACTTCGTCACCGACGCGCCGCGCGCCGTCTTCCTCGTCCGGCAGGTAGGCCGGGCGGACGTCGCCTCCGTCGACGTGCTTTCCGGTATGTTCCCGGACAAGCAGCAGGACTTTGTCCTGTCCATCAACGAGACGGATATCGCCATCGTCAAGCAGATCGCGCCCGGCACAGAAAAGGCCGAGCTGCTGCAGACGGCGCAGACCATCGAGCAGACGCTCCGGTCCGAGCTGTTTGTCAAGACCGTCATCGGCATCTCCACCGTTGCGGGCCACCTGCGTGAGCTGGCCGACGCCTATAAGGAAGCGCAGGTCGCCATTGAGGTCGGTAAGGTCTTTGAGACGGAAAAAACGATCATCAACTATGAAAATCTCGGCATCGGCCGCCTGATCTATCAGCTCCCGACGACGCTCTGCGAGATCTTCCTGTCCGAGGTGTTCAAGAAGAACTCCATCGACACGCTCGATCAGGAGACGCTGTTCACGATCAACAAGTTCTTTGAGAACAATCTGAACGTCTCCGAAACGTCCCGCAAGCTGTTCGTCCACAGAAACACGCTGGTGTACCGGCTTGAGAAGATCAAGAAGCTCACCGGCCTTGACCTGCGCGAGTTTGACGACGCGATCATCTTCAAGGTCGCCCTCATGGTCAAGAAATATCTTGTCTCGCGCGAGAACAGACTCATCTGACCCGCGCAATGCTTTGAAAATCGGAGTTTAACATGATCGAATTACAGGATGTGCATAAAACCTACGACACCGGCACGATCGCGCTGAACGGCATTTCCATGAAGATCGACGACGGCGAATTTGTCTTTCTGGTCGGCCCGTCCGGCTCCGGCAAATCCACCATCATCAAGATCCTGACCGCCGAACTGCGCCCGACCTCCGGCAGTGCGCTTGTCAACGGCTTCGCCGTCGAAAAGCTTCGCAGCCGTGCCGTGCCGTATCTGCGCCGGACGCTCGGCGTTATCTTTCAGGATTTCCGCCTGATCGGCGACAAATCCGTCTATGAAAACGTCGCGTTTGCCATGCGCGTGATCGGCGCGCCGGAGAAGGAGATCCAGAAGCGCGTGCCGTATGTGCTCGAGTTGGTCGGACTGGAGACAAAGGGCCGCCGGCTCCCGAACGAGCTGTCCGGCGGCGAGCAGCAGCGCGTCGCCATCGCAAGAGCGCTTGTCAACAATCCCAGCGTCATCATCGCCGACGAGCCGACGGGCAACCTTGACCCGGCGCGTTCGCTCGAAATTATGATGCTGCTCGAACAGATCAACGCCCTCGGCACCACGGTTCTGGTCGTCACGCACGAGCGGGAGCTTGTCAACCGCTTTACCAAGCGTGTCGTCGCCATCAACGAGGGCAGGATCATCAGCGACGGAATGGACGGGTATTATCTCAATGAAGAAGAATAACATCGGTTACTTACTGCGCGAGGGCTTCCGGGGCGTGTTCCTGCACGGCTTCATGTCCTTCGCGGCCATCTGCGTGACGGTGGCGTGCCTCATTATCATGGGCTCGTTCTGCCTCATTCTCTATAATACCAGCGCCATGGTCAAGGAGCTGGAGCAGAAGAACGAGATGCTCGTCTACATCGACGAGAGCTATTCCGAGGCCAAGGCAAAATCCGTCGGTTCGCAGATCAACCTCATCACCAACGTCCGCTCCGCGGTCTTTGTCTCGCGGGAGCAGGCACTGGAGGATTTTATTGACGAGCAGAACGACGCGTCGCTGTTTGCGGGCATCGACCCCGATACGCTGCGCGACCGCTATGTCGTCACAGTCGAGGATAACTCGCTGCTGAAGCAGACGTATGAAAAGCTGAAGGATATTGAGGGTGTAGCGGATGTTTCGGCGCACTTTGAGATCGCCGAGGGCTTCCAGACCGTGCAGAACGTTCTGAATATCGCCTCGCTCGTCATTGTCTCGGTGCTGTTCGTCGTCTCGCTGTTCATCATTTCCAACACCGTCAAGCTTGCCATGTATTCCCGCAGCGAGGAGATCGCCATTATGAAGATGGTCGGCGCGACCAACGCCTTTATCCGACTGCCTTTTATCGTCGAGGGCTTTATTATTGGTATTATCGCCGCCGCAGTCGGCTTCTTCCTCGAATGGGGCCTGTATGATTTCGTCCTTTCGAAGATCGCGCAGCTCGACACGCTCAAGCTGTTCGTCCTGACTCCGTTCACGGACGTCATTGAGATCGTCGCAGCCGCCTACGCGATCACGGGCTTCCTCGTGGGCGTGTTCGGCAGCTTGCTGTCCATCCGGAAGTTCCTGAAGGTGTAAAACCGGGAGGTACCTTTTACTTATGAAACAAAAGAAAAGCGGCTCCGCCCGCCGGATCGTCTGTTTGATATTGGCCGCCGTGATGCTGCTGGGCCTTGTCTCAAGCGCCCTCATTATCATGGTCAACGCCGCGTCCAGCTCGGAGATCAAAAAAGAGCTCTCCGGCCTCCGCAATCAGCAGGCAGAGCTCAAAAAGGAGCGCGAAGCGCTTCAGGCAAAAATCAAGGAAAACCAGACCAAGACCCAGACGCTCGTCGATAAGAAATCCGATATCGACCAGCAGATCAGCATGACGCAGGCGTCCATCAACAACCTGAACGAGCAGGTGCAGCAGTACAGCCTGCTGATCGCCAACAAGCAGTCCGAGCTCGAAGCGTCCCAGGCCGAGGAACAGCGCCTGAACGAGCAGTACAAGACCCGCATCCGCTCCATGGAGGAGACGGGCAATATCTCCTACTGGGCGATTTTGTTCGGCGCGAACAGCTTCTCGGATCTGCTGGACAAGATCGACATGATTCAGGAGATCGCCAAGGCGGACCAGCTGATGCTGGAAAAGATGAAGGCCGTCTCCGAGCAGATCGCATCCGAGCGCACGGAGCTTGAGCAGCAGATGGCAGAGCTTGACACGACGCGCGAGGAGCTTGACCAGCAGGAGGCGGAGCTTGAGGCGCAGCGCACCGAGGCTGACAGTCTGCTGCTGGAAATGATGCAGGCCTATGAAGAAATGAACGCCGATTACGAGCAGAACATGGCCGACGAGGCCGAGCTGTCTGACGAGATTGCCAAGTCTGAGGCTGCCTATTATGCCGCTCTTTCCAAGGAAGAGGCCGAACGCATTGCAGCGCTGAACCGGCAGAACAACAACAAAGGCTCGAACAGCAATTCCAGCGGCGCGACCAACACGGGCGGCTGGCTGTATCCCCTTCCGTATCAGTGTCAGGTCACGGACTCCTATGGCTACCGCACGCACCCGCTGACCGGCAAATACAGCTGGCACAACGGCGTGGACTTCGGCGCGGCAGCCGGTACGGCGATCCTTGCGACAAAATCCGGCACGGTCACGACGGCGGCCTATTCCGCAGCCTGGGGCTATTATGTGGTCATCAACCACGGCGACGGCTATTCCAGCCTCTACGCGCACCAGCCGTCCTGCTCCGTGTCCGTCGGCGATTACGTCACACAGGGACAGACCATCGGCTACGTCGGCTCCACCGGCTGGTCGACCGGCCCGCACCTGCACTTCACCATCTACTATAACGGTGCAGACGTCAATCCCTTCAATTACATCGGCTGAGTAAACAGATCCTGACCACCGGCTGGGCCGGTGGTCAGGATGATTTTTTGTCTTGTATCTTCTGTCGAAATCTGCTAGAATCAGTTTCGAATTCATCGAACGGAGACAGTTTTATGGACGCAGTCGCATTGCAGCATATCAAAAAATCCTATACATCCTATTCCAGCGAGATCGTGCTTACCGGCCAGACGCGGCAGAGCCGCACACGGCAGGTGCTGCGCGATCTCTCCGTCTGTTTCCCCATCGGACAGCTGACGGTCATCGTCGGCCGCAGCGGCTGCGGCAAGAGCACGCTTTTGAAGCTGCTGGCCGGAAAGGAGCAGCCGGACGCGGGACAGATCGAGATGCCGCAGGGCTGGCACAGCGCGCTTCTCAGCCCGGACCCGTATGTCATCACGTGGACGAACGTGCAGCGCAACGTCGCCATGGCCTGCGGCGTGGGCAAGACGCCGGAGGAGCGCTATGAAAAGGCCGCCGATTTCGTGCGCCTCGTCGGGCTGCAGGACTTTGCCGACCTCACCCCGGCGGAGCTTTCCACGGGCATGAAGCAGCGGCTGGGCCTTGCGCGGGTGCTGGCCAGTCAGGCACAGCTACTGCTGATGGACGAGCCGTTTGCCTCTTTGGACTTTCTGACGCGCGGTGAATTACAGTCGCAGCTGCTCGCCATCCAGAAAAAGCTCCCGCGCACCATCGTCCTTGTCACGCACCAGCTCGAAGAGGCGCTGCTGCTCGGCCAGAAGATCGTCGTCATGCACCCGGACAGCACCATCCGCGAATTTGATCTTTCCGCCCTCCCCTACCCGCGCGACGTGGAGCAGCCCGCGCTGCGCGCATTAAAGGCCGAGATCACGGACGAATGCCGGAAGCCCACGGCAAGCGAATAACAGACCGGCCTTCGGCGGATCCGGATGCACCCGCCCGCTTATGCAGGGAAACGGCGATATAAGAAGTCTACCGACTCCACGATGGTATTCAGAAGAAATCTGTCCATCCGGTCGATCACGCGGCCCCGCAGGCCCTGCGGGACCGGATAAATGACCTCCGCAATGCTGCCGGCAATCGCGGCGGCAGAGAAAAAACGATGTTCAGCCATCTGGCTTGCTCTGTTTCAGCCCCTTTAAAATGATCTCTGACAGTCCGACCAGAACCAGAAACCCGCCGAACAGCTTCCGCAGCAGCTCCGCGTCCACGTTCTGGGCCAGCAGCGCGCCGCCCACGGCGCAGACGCTGCCTGCAAGGGCTGCGGGCCAGACTGCACGCCAGACGATCTGCTTATTTTTGATATGAAAGATCAGCGCGCAGGCCGCACAGGGAAGAAAGTACAGCAGATTCACACCCTGCGCCGCTCGCTGCTCCATGGACAGGACAGCGGTCATCCAGACCATCAGCAGGCTTCCGCCGCCGATGCCGAAGCCCGATAAAACGCCGCAGACAAGCCCTGCGGCAGCGGCTGCAAGCAGCGTCAGCATACGATCAGGCGGATACCCCCCGCAAGGATCACACCGCCGAGGATCAGGTGCAGCGCCCTGGCCGGCATTTTTCGGAACAGAAGCCCCGCAAGAACGCCGCCGGCCGCACCGCCGATGAGATAAGGAAGCGCGTCCGAAACCGGCAGGCTGTCATGCAGCGCATAGATCACGATCGAAACGATGCACAGCGGCAGGATCACTGCGATTGCGGACGAAAAGGCCGCCTTATCCTCGAGCCTGCAGAGCCAGATCAGAAGCGGCACGAGCACCATGCCGCCGCCCGCACCAAAAAATCCGTTGACAAAGCCTGCCAGCGCACCTGCCAGCAGGCAGAAGCCGATGCGCGGCTGTGTATATTCCCGCATCTGAAAACCCCCTTCCCATGGCATAGTCTGCCGTGAGAAGGGGCGTTTTATACGCGAACAGCCGCCCGGATGGGCGGCTGTTGGAGACGGGATTATTTCGTGGTGAACTTCATACCGAACGGAACGGTCGTGTAGGTATTATCGCCAACAACACCGTCGTGCCACGCGTTGTAATCCGCAGTGCGCAGAGCATTTTCAACGAGCGTGTCGCGGTAGGAATTGCCGAAGCCGTCGAAGTACATGACGTGCACGCCATAGGACGTCTCAACAATACCGGTGTCGCCGGGCTGACGGCTCTCATCGAAGCACCAGTCGTTGAACTCGGTGACCATCTGGCCGGGCATGATGTTCTCATACAGACCGCCCTCGTCGCCGTTGGAATCGCCGGTATTCTCCTTGGCCAGCTCACCGAAGCTTTCCGCCGTCTTGTCACCGGCGTTAAACTCGGCAAGGATCTCGTCGGCCTTTGCGCGGGCCTCTTCCATCGCAGTCTCGTCGGAGGTGTCGCTGACGGAGATCAGGATATGGCGCACGTTCGGGAGCAGATAGTCGTTCGTGCTGCGGGAGATGTAGTACAGAACGTAGTAAACGCCGCTGTCGTTCGCGATATAGGTCGTGTCGCCTTCCGTGCGGGATGCGTCGAACAGCCAGTCGGCAACGTCGCTGCTCAGCGAGGAATACAGCTGGTCTTCCTTCAGCGTATAGCTCTCGTCAGCATAACTTTCCTTCGCGGAATCCTGCGCGTTTTCATAGGCTGCGTTGATGAAGGCCTGCTCGTCGTGTGCGGTGTCGGCGGCCATCGTGGAGGCCATCTCCTCCTTGAGCGCGGTCAGTTCTTCCTCAGACAGCTCCTCGGTGGTGTCGCTGCTGTCCGCTGTACTTTCGTCGCTGCTGTCCGCTGTGCTTTCGTCGCTGCTGTCCGTCGAGGTCTGGAACAGCGAGTCGGAGACGAGGAACTGCCGGTAGGTCACGGCGTCATAGCTGTTGGGGTTCGCTTCATACTCGGCGGCAATCTCCGCGTCGGTATAGGTGAAGCCGTTGTTGATGGACTGCGCATAGCTGCTTGCAAGCGTTGTAACTTCAAGATATTCGCGGAAGCTCTTCTCGCTGCAGCCCGTGCCGTAGACGGCCGCGATATAGCTGTTGCGGTTCATGTTGGAATAGGCGGCGTAGAGATCGAGCGACGTGAGCTGCGACTCGATAGCAGCCTGCTCCTTCTCGGAAAGCGTGTAGCCGTTGGCTTTGGCCTCGTCGGCGATCGCGTAGACCTCCGCTGCGGTGGTCAGACCCTGCTGGGTGAAGAAATCGGCCCAGGTCTCACCGGTGTCGGCGTCATAGGTCTGCTCGTCGAGCGGAGAGTTGGTGTCCAGGATATAGCTCATAAAATCGCCGTACTGCTCCTGCATGGTGCTGTAGGCGTTTTTATAGAAGTAGTTGACCATAGCCGGGGAAAGGTTGTGGCCGCTGACGGTCGCGGCGGTGGTGTGCGAGGCAAAGAAGCCGCTGGTCAGCATATAGAAGAAGACAACGATACAGACGACCAGAACGGTGCAGACGGCGATCAGCGTCGTCTTCAGGCCCTTGCTCATGCCTTTCTTTGCTTCATTGGCAGTCTCAGGAACTGCTGCCTGTTCCTTGCGCTTGTTTTTTTCACGGGATGCGCTCATTTGGGATCATTCCTCTCATAAGTCTGGGTTTTTGCCCGAAAAAAGCGGGAAGTCATCCCCTCAGGCAATTCAATGCGTATTATACCGAAAAGACGCGCCATATGCAAGCATAATTTTGCGGAATATGCAGAAAAAGAAAAGCGCTTTGCCGGAGCAAAGCGCTTTTGGGCAAAAACGTATCCCCGCAGAAGCCGTGCGAATCCAATTATAACCTGCACGAAAGGGCAGGTGGGTTGCCTCTTTGCTGCTTCTCTGCTTCCAACGTCCACCACCGGTCAGAGCCGTGGGCGGGAGGCCTGCAATCGACAGCAAAAGTTCCGGCATCCCCTGAATATAATGTGGGTTTAAGTGGACCCGTCACGCACCCCGCAGGGACACGTCTTTTACGATCTCATATTCTATTGTGGGCTGCAGAGGCTGCGTTTATGCCTCCGGCTCTTCCTCGTCCTCGTAGATCAGATCCATCAGCGCACTGTAGACCGCCTCAAGCTCTGCGTCGTCTTCAATGGCCTCAAGGAATTCCTCGCCGTTTTCCTCCACGGACTTGAGGATGCTGACCTCAAGATCCTCGGCCTCATCGTCGCCGGAGCCTGCCGGAACGAGGGCCAGATAGCGGCTGCCGTCGTGCTCGAGCTCTGCAAGGACCTCAAGCTCATATTCCTTGCCGTCTTCGTCGGTGATGCTGATGAAATCGTCGCCGTACTGCTGTTCCATGGGAAGCCTCCGTATCGTTTGCTTTCATGCTCCTATTCTAACCGGAAGACCGTATAAAATCAAGAGGAATTTGCTGACCGTTTCCGCGAATTGCGCGGTACAATGCCGGATTTGTTGCAAATATATCCGAATATTCGATATTTTCCACAGAAAATGCACGCAAAAACAGGAAGAATAAAATGCGTGCATGGATTTCAAAATTTGTTTTCAAAATAATTGACAGATGTGTTATAATCATTAAGATAAAATGCGATTATGCGGCGCTGCGCCGCCTGCCTGTATGCCAGAGCAAACATGGAGGTTCCGTATGGCAAAACAAGATAACATGAACAGCGGAAAACGAGCCGGAGGCGTCGGACATATCTTCGCGGTGATCGGGAAGATCGTCGGCACGATCCTTCTGACGGCGTTTCTGACGGCCCTGATCTTTGCGTGCCTGTTCGCGGTCTATGTAAAAAACGATCTGTCCGAGCAGGCGCAGTGGGCCTCCGACAGCTTTTCCATGGAGCAGACCTCCGTCATCTATTATGAAGACCCGGATACCGGAAAGTATGAGGTGCTGCAGGCCATCTACGGCGGCTCGAACAGCACGTTCGTCGAATACGACGACATCCCCAAGAACCTCATCAACGCCTGCATCGCCATCGAGGACAAGCGCTTTGAAAAGCACCAGGGCGTCGACTGGGTCACGACGATGCGCGCCTGCTTCAAAATGTTCCTCGGCAAGAGCGAGGCCGGCGGCTCGACCATCACGCAGCAGTTCATCAAAAACGCCACCGGCGAACGCGAGGTGACCGTGCGCCGCAAGCTGGTCGAGATCTATCGCGCGCTGGAATTCGAAAAAACGCACACCAAGCCGCAGATCATGGAGCTGTACCTGAATATCATCCCGCTCGGTGAAAACTGCCGCGGCGTGCAGTCCGCCTCGCGCGTGTACTTCGGCAAGGACGTCAAGGATCTGACGCTGGCGGAGTGCGCGTCTTTGATCGGCATCACCAACAACCCCTCGCGCTATGACCCGTATATCAGCGCAGAAAACAACAAGGAGCGGCAGGAGGTCATTCTCTCCGAGATGCTCAAGCAGGGCTATATCAATCAGGCCCAGTACGACGAGGCCGTCACGCAGGAGCTGGTGTTCACGAATGCCAGCCGCGAAAAGAAAAAGTCCGACGACAATTACTCCTGGTTCGTCGATCAGGTCATCAACGACGTGGTCAACGACCTGTGCGACAAGACCGGCTATGAATACGACATCGTCTATACGATGGTCAAGACCGGCGGCTATCAGATCTATTCCACCGTCAACCCTGATGTGCAGGCCGCCGTCGATCAGGTCTATGAGGATCTTTCGAGCCTGCCCGCAACGGCCAGCTCCCAGCAGCTCCAGTCCGGCATCGTCATTGTCGACAATACGACCGGCGATATCGTCGCTCTGGCTGGAGGCGTCGGCAAAAAGCAGGGCAGCCTCGTCTGGAACTGTGCGACAAGAAGCCTTCTGTCCCCCGGCTCCATCATCAAGCCCGTCGCGGTCTACGCGCCCGCCATTGAGCTTGGCCTCATCACGCCCGCGACCGTCATGGACGATACGCCGTATTCCTTTACCGATACGGCGACCTGGCCCAAGAATCTCGACTCGACCTACCGCGGCCTCGTGTCCGTGGAGGAGGCTGTCGAGCAGTCGATCAATACCGTCCCGGTCAAGCTCGTGGCGCAGATGACGCCGGAATACAGCTATTCCTTCGCCAAGGACAAGATGGGACTGTCCACGCTCGTTTCCTCGTATAAGACCACGAACGGCGAAGAGCTGTCCGACGTGAACCTCTGGGCGCTCGCCCTCGGCAGCCTCACGCGGGGCGTGACAGTCCGCGCCATGACGGCGGCTTACGCCGCGTTTGCCAACGAGGGCGTCTGGCGCGAGGCCCGGACTTACACCGTTGTGAAGGATTCGAACGGACAGGTCATTCTGGACAACACGCAGGAATCCCACGTCGCCATGAAGGACATGACCGCGTGGTATATCACCGATATGCTCAAATCGACCGTCGAAAAGGGCACCGGCACGGCGGCGCAGCTGGAAAACATGACCGTAGCCGGCAAGACCGGCACGACCTCGCGCGATTTCGACCGCTGGTTCGCGGGCTATACGCCGTATTATACCGGCGTCGTCTGGTGCGGCTACAACGACCCGGAGGAGATCGTGCTGACGGATTCCGACACCAATCCCTCCATCGTCATGTGGCAGAAGGTCATGCGCCTTGTGCATCAGAACCTGAAGGACAAATCGTTCAAGCAGCCCGCCAATCTCGTGGAGGTCACGGTCTGCCGCGACAGCGGTCTTCTGCCGTCCGACGCCTGCGCGCTCGACCCGCGCGGCGACCGCACGGTCCGCGTCACGCTCAGCGCGCATGACGTGCCGACGGCGCAGTGCACCGCTCATAAGCTGGTCGACATCTGCAACGCTTCCGGCCATGTGGCAAACGAATTCTGCGTGCAGGTTCCCGGCAACGCCACGCACAAGGCCGCGCTGCTCGACGTGTCCCGCGCCTTCCCCAAAAACGGTGTTGTGGTGCTCGATCAGGCCTACGCGATCCTGACGGGCAATCTTCCGGCAGGGTATTATGCCGCCGTTTCGCCGGACGTGGATTCGATCAACGTCGAGTGCTATATCCACAGCGAGGACGATCTGCCCGAACCTGAGCCGGAGGAGGACGAGGAGGACGACGAGTCCGATCCGGACGCGTCCGACATCTGGAGCAGCGCCGCAGACGGCGGCACCCCATAATCAAACGCAGACAGGAGAGCAATATGTGGCTTGCTGACAGCTGGAAGGACTATGAGGTCCTCGATACCTCCGCCGGGGAAAAGCTCGAACGGTGGGGGAAATACCTCCTCGTGCGCCCGGATCCGCAGGTGATCTGGAACACGCCGAAGGACGATCCGCTCTGGCGGAAGTATGACGCGCGCTACGCGCGCTCGAACACCGGCGGCGGAAAATGGCAGAATCTGCGTCTGCCCGCCCAATGGCAGGTGCACTATAAAGAGCTGACCTTTCAGGTCAAGCCCATGAATTTCAAGCATACCGGCGTTTTCCCGGAACAGGCTGCCAACTGGGACTTCATGATGGAGAGAATCCGCAATGCGGGCCGTCCCGTCCGCGTTCTGAACCTGTTCGCCTATACGGGCGGCGCGACCATCGCCTGCGCCGCTGCGGGCGCAAGCGTCTGTCACGTCGATGCGGCCAAAGGCATGGTGCTCTGGGCAAAGGAAAACGCAAAGGTCTCCGGGCTTGAGGACAGGCCCATCCGCTGGATCGTGGACGACTGCGCCAAGTTTGTCGAGCGCGAGATCCGCCGCGGCAAGACCTACGACGCGATTATCATGGACCCACCAAGCTACGGGCGCGGCCCGTCCGGCGAGGTCTGGAAGCTGGAGGAGAACCTGTATCCGTTTGTGGAGCTGGTCAGCCGCGTGCTTTCCGACGATCCGCTGTTTTTTATCATCAATTCCTATACGACGGGTCTGGCCCCGTCCGTTATGCGCTATCTGACGGAGACGATCGTCTCGAAGAAATACGGCGGCTATACCCAGTCTGACGAACTGGGCTTGCCGGTGCGCGATACGGGCCTGGCTCTGCCGTGCGGCGCGACGTGCCGCTGGACAAAGGAGAAGCCATGACCACAGCGATTCAGGTAAACGACCTGCATTATACGTATGAGGGTCAGGACGGCAGCGAGACGCATATCGTCTTCGACGGCCTGAGCCTGTCCATTGAGCAGGGAAGCTTTGTCGCCGTGCTCGGACATAACGGCTGCGGCAAGTCGACGCTTGCCAAGCATTTTAACGCCATTCTCCTGCCCGCAGGCGGCAGCGTAATGGTATACGGCATGGATACAAAGGACGAGGAGATGCTTCTCGCCATCCGGCAGCACGTCGGCATGGTCTTCCAGAACCCGGACAACCAGATCGTCTCCAATGTCGTAGAGGAGGACGTCGCCTTTGCGCCGGAAAACCTCGGCGTCGCGTCGCAGGAGATCCGGCAGCGCGTCGACGACGCGCTCAGGGCCGTCGGGATGTACGACTACCGCACCTACGCCCCGCAGCTCCTGTCTGGCGGGCAGAAGCAGCGCGTGGCCATCGCGGGCGTGCTCGCCATGCAGCCGCAGTGCGTCGTGCTCGACGAGCCGACTGCCATGCTCGACCCGCAGGGCCGGCGCGAGGTGCTCGATACCATCGAACGGCTGAACCGGGAAACCGGCATGACGGTCATTCTGATCACCCATCACATGGACGAGGCCGCACGCGCGGACCGCGTGATCGCCATGTCCGAGGGCAGGATCGTCGCCGACGGAACGCCGCAGGCGGTCTTCGCGCAGGAGCCGCTGCTGCGCAGCGTCGGCCTCGACGTGCCGCAGACCGAGCAGCTGCTGCTGGAGCTGAAGCGCCGCGGCGTCGACATTCCGACCGACGCGCTGACGCCGGAGGCCTGCGCGCAGCTGCTCCGGCAGCGCATCGCGCGCAGCTGAACCAGAACACCCGGAGGAAGAAGCCTTGACGCCTATTTTAGAGATACAGAAGCTTTCCCATATCTACAGCCCGGATACGCCGTTTGAACACGCGGCGCTTTCGAACGTCGATCTGACGATCAGCCGGGGCGAGTTCGTCGGCCTCATCGGCCATACCGGCTCCGGCAAATCCACGCTGGTGCAGCATATGAACGGCCTTCTGAAGCCGACGTCCGGCCATGTGCTGTTTGACGGCCGCGACATCTGGGAGGACCCCAAGTTCACCCGCCAGATCCGCTTCCGCGTCGGTCTGGTGTTCCAGTACCCGGAATATCAGCTGTTTGAGGAGACTGTCTACGCCGATATCGCCTTCGGCCCGAAAAACATGGGCCTTTCCAAAGACGAGATCGACGCGCGTGTCCGCCGTGCGGCGGGCTTTGTCGGCATTTCCGAGGCGGAGCTTGCCAAATCCCCATTTGATCTTTCCGGCGGACAGAAGCGCCGCGCGGCCATCGCGGGCGTGATCGCCATGGAGCCGGACGTGCTCATTCTCGACGAGCCGACGGCGGGACTTGACCCCGCAGGCCGCGAGAGCATTCTCAAAAATATCCGCGATTATCAGGCCGCGCAGCAAGCGGCTGTTGTGATGGTCAGCCACTCGATGGAGGAGATCGCCTCCAACGTTGACCGCCTGATCGTCATGGAAAAGGGAACCGCCGTCATGACCGGCGCACCGTCCGAGGTCTTTTCCCACGCGGCGGAGCTTGTCTCCATGGGTCTGAATGTGCCGTGCATGACGCAGGTGCTGCTGCGGCTGCAGCAGCTCGGCGTGAACGTCCCGGCCTCGGCCTATACGGTCGAGCAGGCGGCAGATCTTCTCGAACCGCTTCTGAAGGGGGGCGCGCAGATATGCTGAAGGACGTGACCCTCGGCCAGTTTTTCCCCGGCCAGACCCCCATCCACAAGCTTGACCCCCGCACGAAGCTCGTGCTCGTGATCGTCTATATCGTCGCGCTGTTCCTCGCGAAATGGTTCGTTTCCTATGTGGTCATTGCCGCGTTCCTCGCCATCGTCATTGCCATGAGCAAGATCCGCTTGAAGGTCGTACTCAAAAACCTCAAGCCGCTTCTGTTCATCATCATCCTGACCGCGCTTTTGAACCTGTTTTACGGACAGGGGGAACCAATTGCGCAGTTCTGGATCTTCAAAATCACAAAATCCGGCATTCAGAACGCCGTTTTCATGGTGCTTCGCATTTCCCTGCTCGTGGCCGGAACATTTATGTTAACCTATACAACCTCGCCGATCGCGCTGACGGACGGGCTGGAAAGCCTGCTGTCGCCGCTTAAAAGGCTGCACGCGCCGGTGCATGAGCTTTCCATGATGATGTCCATCGCTCTGCGCTTTATCCCCACGCTTATTGAGGAAACGGACAAGATCATGTCGGCGCAGAAGGCCAGAGGTGCGGATTTTGAATCCGGCAACCTCCTCAGCCGCGCCAAGGCGCTCGTGCCCATTCTTGTGCCGCTGTTCATCAGCGCGTTCCGCCGGGCCGACGAGCTTGCGACCGCCATGGAATGCCGCTGCTACCACGGCGGCGAGGGCCGCACAAAGCTCTCCGAGCTGCACTATCAGAAGCGCGATTACCTCGCCTACCTCTCCGGCGCAGCCCTCCTCGCCGTCATGATCGTCCTGCGGCAGCTTGGCCTGTAACAAAAGGCTCCCCTGAAAGGTTGCAGCAGGCAGACACAAAAAGCAAAGGCCCGATGCGAATCCGTACTGTATCTACCCAATGAGTTGTAGGGGCCGATGCCCACATCGGCCCGATGAGAAGTTACGAATTCGCCGAAGATTACCGTAAAAACGATGCAATCCGCCGGGCCGATGTGGGCATCGGCCCCTACAAGCGCCCTCCTATTTCCACCGCTCACACTCAGATGATAAGGAAGTATTCTATGCGCAACATCGCCCTGACGCTCAAATATCTCGGCACAGCCTATCACGGCTGGCAGGTGCAGAAGACGGTCACGACCGTCGGCCAGACGCTGGAAGAGGCGGCGGCGGCCGTCGTCGGCCATCCGGTGCATATGACCGGCTGCGGCCGCACGGACGCAGCCGTTCACGCACGCGTCTATGTCGCCAATTTCCGCACTTCCGCCCGCATTCCGTGTGACCGCATCCCGTATGCGCTCAACACGCACCTGCCGGAGGATATCGTCGTGACAAACGCGATGGAGGTGCACGAGGACTTCAACGCCATCGGCTCCTGCGTCAAAAAGGAATATACGTATCTGATCTATAATTCCGGCATCCGCGATCCGTTTTATGTCAACCGTGCATGGTTCTACCCCAAGCATCTGGACGAGACGGTCATGCAGCGCGCGGCGGACTGCTTCATCGGCACGCACGACTTCGCCGCCGTCCGCTCGGTCGGCACGGATGTCAAATCCACCGTGCGCACGGTTTATGATTACAAGGTCGAGCGCGACGGCGATCTCATTTCGCTGCGCGTCAGCGCCAACGGCTTTCTTTATAATATGGCCCGCGCCATGGCGGGCACCTGCGTCTATGCCGCCGAAGGAAAGTTCCCGCCGGAGGCCGTCGCGCAGATCCTCCTGAACGGCGACCGCACGGCGGCGGGGCCGACCGTCCCGCCCGGCGGGCTTTACATGACGCAGCTCTGGTATGATGACGGAAAGGCGGTTTTCCATGTCGGATAATATCTCGCAGCTGCATCCGCAGAAGCATCCGGGCCTAGGAAAGCGGATCGCCGTGTTTGCGGTCCTGCTCGTGTTTGTCACGGGCGGCGTGGCGGCCTATGTGTTCCGCGACCGGCTGAATCTGGACGCGCTGCAGCGCTACGTGCGCTATCTGAACGTCTCCGAGGACAGCAAAACGGGCCGATTCGTCTACGACGAAAGCAACTCCAACCGCTATGCCGGGCTGTCCGGCGGGCTGTCCGTCGCCTCCGCGACGGGCCTGAGTCTTTACGATAAGGACGGCGTGGAGACAGCCTCCATTCAGGCGTCCATGTCCGCGCCAGTTTTAAAGACCGGCGGTGACCTCGCGCTGGCCTACGACACCGGCGGCAATACGCTGGAGGCCGCCAGCCAGAAACGCGGCTCCGTCCTGCACGTTTCATCCCAGAAGCCGATTCTGGACGCGGATATTGCGTCTGACGGCAGCATCTGCTATTTATCCAGTGAGTCAGGCTATCGCGCCGTGCTCTATGTCTACAACAGCCAGCAGGCGCTGATCTACCGCTGGCTCTCGTCGAGCCAGTATTTCATGCGCTGCACCGTCTCCTCCGGCGCAAAATACGCCGCCGCTGCCGCCCTCGGGCAGGAGGACGGGATGTTCCAGTCCTCCGTCGTCCTCTTCCGGACGGATTCGGAGGAAATTCTCCGCACCATCCCCATCGGAAATGCCCTGATCTACGATCTGCATTTCCTGCCCGGAAACACGCTCTGCGTCCTGTGTGAAGACGCGCTGTATTTCTATGAGCTGGACGGCCAGTGCCTCGGCAGCTACGCCTTTGAGGACGCCTATCTCAAGGACTACACGCTGGACGGAAACGGCTTCGTCACGCTCGTCATGAATCTCTATAAGGCCGGAAACGGCTATACCGCCCTGACCGTCGGGTATGACGGGACAGTGCTCGGCACGCTTCCAATCAGCGAGCAGATTCTGGACATTTCCGCTTCGGGCAAGTATCTCGCCCTCCTGACGAGCGGCGCGCTTTCCATTTACGATCAGAATCTCACGGAATACGCCGTTTCCGACAACACGACCGGCGCGTCCAGCGCCGTCATGCGCGAGGACGGCTCTGCCATTCTCCTGGCCAACGGCCATGGGACGCTGTATGTCCCGTAAATAATTTTCCAAAAAACGTTTACAATTCTGCAAAGATACGACGGCCTGCCTGTGATATACTTTGCAGAAGGAAACACGATAAGGAGAAGCCTTTTATGAAACCGACCCTGTGCTCAAGATGCAAAAAGAATCTTGCAGTCGTTTTTATAACGAAAATCGACGGCGGAAAGACCGTCAACGAGGGCCTCTGCCTCAAATGCGCAAAGGAGATGGGCATCAAGCCCGTCGACGATATGATCGAACGCATGGGGCTTTCAGAGGACGACCTCGAAAATCTCAACGGCGAAATGACCGAGGCCATGAACGGCCTTGAGAGCCTGCTCAGTCAGGGCCATGACGCGGAGGACGGCAGCGAGGACGACGAGGCTGACAGCCAGACCGCCACGTTCCCCTTCCTCAACAAGCTCTTCGGCGCCGCCGGTCAGGGGCCGGACAACACGCCTGCCGTCCCGGAGCCGGAAAAAACCGAGAGCCGCCAGCGCTCCGGTGACAAGCCGAACCCCAAGAACAAGAAGCATAAATTCCTTGACACCTACTGCCAGAATCTGACGCAGAAGGCGCGTGACGGCAGGCTCGACCGCATCATCGGCCGCGAGGAGGAGACGGAGCGCGTCATTCAGATCCTCAACCGCCGTCAGAAGAATAACCCCTGCCTCATCGGCGAGCCGGGCGTCGGCAAGACTGCCATCGCCGAGGGCCTTGCGCAGAAGATCGCCGACAAGGACGTTCCGTATAAGCTCCAGAACAAGGAGGTCTATCTCATGGACCTCACGGCCCTCGTCGCGGGCACGCAGTTCCGGGGCCAGTTTGAAAGCCGCATGAAGGGCCTCATTGAGGAGGTCAAGAAGCTCGGCAACATCATTCTGGTCATTGACGAGGTGCATAATCTCGTCGGCGCGGGCGATGCGGAGGGTTCCATGAACGCCGCCAATATCCTCAAGCCCGCGCTTTCGCGCGGCGAGATCCAGGTCATCGGCGCGACGACCTTCAACGAGTACCGCAAACACATCGAAAAGGACGCCGCGCTTGAGCGCCGCTTCCAGCCCGTCACCGTCGCCGAGCCAACCATTGAACAATCCATTGCCATCATCCGCGGCATCAGCCACTATTATGAGACGTTCCACGGCGTTGTGATCTCCCCGGAGATCGCGCGGCAGGCCGTCCTGCTCTCCGAGCGCTATATCACTGACCGTTTCCTGCCGGATAAGGCCATCGACCTCATCGACGAGGCGTGCTCGGACGTGAACCTCAAGAATAAGAACATCGGCCGGCTCGAAGCGCTCAAAAAAGAGCACGCCGATTATGATCTGGAGCTTTCCATGCTCACGGAGAACGCCGAAAAGACGCAGGACGATTACGCCCGCATGGCGGAGCTGCGCAGCCGCAACCTGCAGCTCGATTCCGAGATCACGGAGCTGGAAAAGCTGCCAAAACCCGCGTTGACGATTGATAATCTGGCCCGCATCATTGAACTCTGGACAAAGATTCCCGCAAGCAAGATCCGTGCGCAGGAATACGAGCAGCTTTTGAACCTCGACGCAGAACTCAAAAAGCATATTGTTGGGCAGGACGAGGCGATTGCCTCCGTCGTGTCCGCCATCCGCCGCTCCCGCGTCGGCATTCAGGTCAAAAAACACCCGGTTTCGTTTATCTTCGTCGGCTCGACCGGTGTCGGCAAGACGGAGCTGGTCAAGCGCCTTGCCAGCGAGATGTTTGAATCGGTCGAATCGCTCATCCGGCTCGATATGTCCGAATACATGGAAAAGCACAGCGTTTCGAAGATCATCGGCTCGCCCCCCGGCTATGTCGGCTATGACGAGGCCGGTCAGCTGACCGAAAAGATCCGCCGCCGCCCGTATTCCGTCATCCTGTTTGACGAGCTGGAAAAGGCCCATCCGGACGTGCTGAATATCCTGCTGCAAATTCTCGATGATGGCCGCATCACCGACGCGCAGGGCCGGGTCGTCAACTTTGAGAACACGATCATCATCATGACCTCCAACGCAGGCTCCAACCAGAAGGGCGGCAGCGTCGGCTTTGGCCGCAGTCTGACCGAGCAGTCGAAGGAGAAGGCCATGAAGGCGCTGGGCGAGTTCCTGCGCCCTGAATTCATCAACCGTGTCGACGAGATCGTCTGCTTCAACCAGCTGAGCGAGGACAATTTCCGCGGCATCGCGGACATCATGCTCGCGGAGCTGCAGCAGTCGCTGGAGGGCCGCGGCATTGCATTCACGTGGGACGAGAGCGTCAAGAATTATCTCGTCAAGAAGTCCTACTCCGTGGCCTACGGCGCGCGCAACCTCCGCCGCGCCATCCAGACCGACCTCGAAGACCCCATCGCCGAGCGTATCATCAAAAGCTACGTCGACCCGTTCCGTTCCATCAAAGCGACCTGCGAGGACGGAACGATCAAGCTGGAAACCATATAATCAAAAATGCGCCTGACGGAGCCGCCGGGCGCATTTTTTCGGCTGGCCAGGCAGTACGGATTTGCCCAGAGGCGCCTGTACAGACCGACGAAAAGCCGCCGGCATGGCTGCCGGCGGCTTTCCTTGAGAGAAAAAGAGAAAAGAGAGGAGAAATGGATGAATGTCTATTTAAAAGGCTGCTGTTGGCTCTCCACGAAGATTTCCGTGAAGCAGCTTCCTTATGCTCCAAGGATACCGGATTTTGGCCGGTTTGTGGTGAACAGTTTGTAAACGAAGTATAAAGAAATCCTGAAATTCCGCAGCTGCAACCGGCAGTTGACAGATTTTCCGGCAAACTTGCTGGCGTGCAACCGCATGATCTCGTAGAATAGCGGCATCGATCCCAAATCACAGGAGGAAGAAAACCATGATCTTTGCAGACAAATTGATCGCCCTGCGGAAAAAGGCGGGCTGGTCGCAGGAGGAGCTTGCGCAGCAGCTGAATGTTTCGCGGCAGTCCGTATCCAAATGGGAGGGCGCGCAGTCCGTCCCCGACCTTGATAAGATCGTCCAGCTGAGCCGCATCTTCGGAGTCAGCACAGATTACTTATTAAAGGATGAACTGGAGGAGCAGGAGCCTGCGCCCAGCCTTCCCGAGCAGCCGCAGCGCCGCCGCGTGAGCATGGAGGAGGCCTCGCGTTATCTGGAACTGCGCCGCGCTGCCGCGCCGAGGCTGGCGCTGGCCACGTTTTTGTGCGTGATCTCACCCATTGCGCTGATCCTGCTCGGCGGACTGAGCGAATATACCGCCCACATCACGGAAAATGCAGCGGCTGGTATTGGCCTCAGCGTACTGATCGTTCTGGTCGCCGCCGCGGTCGGAATTTTCCTGACGTGCGGCGCAAAGGCAAAGGCATTCTCGTTTCTGGAAACCGAGCCGTTTGAAACGGAATATGGCGTAAGCGGCATGGTCAGGCAGCGGCAGCAGGACTTCCAGCCCACGGCGAACCGTCTGAACATGATCGGCACGATCCTGTGCATCATGTCCGTCCTGCCGCTGTTTCTGGCGATGTGCCTTTCCGGCTCAGATCTCATGTACATCGGCGCGGTGTGCCTGCTGCTGGGCTTTGTCGCGCTGGCCTGCCTCGCGTTCGTCTATGCCGGGACGCAGACTGCCGCGATGGAAAAGCTGCTGGAAGAGGGCGACTACACCCGCCAGAGAAAGTCCAAAAGCCGCCTGATCGGCACGGTCAGCGTCTGCTACTGGCTGGTCGTGACGGCCATTTTCATGTTCTACACCTTCGGGCCGTATGGCAACGCGCAGGCAAAATACAGCTGGTTCATCTGGGCGATCGCGGGTATCCTGTACGGCGCCGTAATGGCCGTTCTCCGTCTGGTCGGACAGGGCGAAAAAAAGAAATAAAAAGCACTTGACTCTGACACCGTGTCAGGCTGTATGCTGTCGGGGAGCTCAAAAAAATCAGCATGGAGGTACCGTAATGCTGAAAATCGGATTATTTTCAAAACTGTCCAGAGTCAGTATCCGTATGCTGCGCTACTACGACGAGATGGGCCTGCTGCACCCGGCGTATATTGATCCGGAATCGGATTACCGCTATTACCGCGAGGATCAGCTGCCGCAGATCGGCTGGATCACGGCCCTGCGGGACATGGGCTTTTCCCTCGCCGACGTGTGCCGCATGACCGAGATCGGCCATGACGCGGAAAAGCTCGCACCGTACTTTGAGACAAGACGGCGCGAGCTGGAAGCCGACGCGGCAAAAACAGCGCGGCAGCTGCTGCTTCTGGAATCAGCCCGAAACCGGCTGGGAAAGGAAGACATCATGCAGTACAATGTGACCATCAAGACCATCCCCGAACGCTATGCGGCCTGCGTCCATACGACCATCCCGTGCTATTCGGAGGAAGGAAGCGTCTGGAAGACGCTCTGCGAGGAGACGGACGGGATGCGCCTCGTCCCGGACGAGCCGTGCTATTGCGCCGTGACGTTCCTCGACGGGGAATACAAGGAGCACGACGTGGAGATCGAAGCGTGGAAGACCGTCAAGGGCAGCTATCCCGATACAGCGCACGTGAAATTCAGAACGCTCCCCGCTGTTACCGTCGCAAGCTGCACGTTCCGCGGCCCGTATGAAAGGATCGGCGAGGTCTACGCGGCCATCGCTGCGTGGATCGCGGATAACGGCTATGAATGCGACGGCCCGATGTTCAACATCTACCACGTCAGCCCGCACGAAACACAGAACCCTGAAGAATTCGTCACCGAAGCCTGCTACCCGGTGCGCAAACAATAAGGCGTTCGCGCGCAGCGCGGAAAAAGCTCCTCGTATCATGGCCTGCATGATACGGGGAGCTGCCTTTCAGCGGATGCGCACGCGTCCGTTACCGGCTGTGCTCCTCGTCGCAGCAGTCGATGGCAAGGACGGTGCACAGGGCGATCAGCGCGTCCTGCGGGTCGAATACCTCTAACGCGTAGCGGTCGCCGAGGGTCAGGAAGGCGCGGGAAATGGCCGCGACGCGGCGGCCGTTTTGCGTGATCTCGTAGTCCAGACTCATAAAGTTGCCCTCAATCTCCCAGCCCAGCTCGTCCAGAGAATAGCTGCGGGAAAAGAACGCAAAATTCCGCGTCAGGTCGTATTCCCGCCCGCCGATGGTCAGCGCATAGGTACACGGCAGCGAAAACGGCACGTGCTGCACGGCGGCGACCTGCCGCCCGGAGGCGTCCTGCACGATCAGCTTTTTGCCGAAATTGAAAAACTCGCGGTCCGCGCTGTAGACAAGGTTCTCGTTTTCGTCCCAGATATCAAAGTGGTCAAACGACAGAAATTCCTCTTTTAAATAAAAAATCATGGTAGTCTCTCCCTTCTGATGGGTTGGACGAATTCTGTGCAAAAGAGTTCCGGCTGGAAATCAGCTTTCATCTATGATATAATAAATAGACTTTCAGCACAAGGAGTTTTTCCAATGACAAACAAAGAGATCGGCGAGCTGCGGCGCCGCATGAAGCCTGACCGCACCAATCTGACCGCTGTTTACGGCTGCTATGTCGCGTCAAGCGGCGAGGTTCTGTCCACGTTCCGGGAGCCGTTCGGCCTGATGACGGAGGAGGACAGGGAAAAATATCTGGCGATCTTCCGCCGCGCGCTGTCCGGCACGCCGGATAAGAACCTGCTCGACCTCTCGTTCACCACAAAGCAGGTCGCCGATTCTGACGAGCACCGGCTGCTCATGCGCCTGCGCGAGACGGCGCTGGACGACGAGGAGGCGCGGCAGAAGCTGTTCCAGACCATCATCGGCGCGGTCAGCTTTGAAGAAAACTTCCTGATCCTGCTGGCGCATGAGCGCTACGACGTGCCGTTCAAGGCGAAAGACGGCGCGAAGCTCGACGACGGCAGCGAGGTCTTCTCCTATTTTGTCTGCGCCGTTTGCCCCGTCAAGCCGGGCAGGGAGCTTCTGAGCTACATTGCCGAGGAAAAAACCTTTCACAACCGCTCGGCAGGCTGGGCCGCCGGTATGCCGGAGGCCGGCTTCCTCTTCCCCGCCTTTGACGGACGGCGGACAAATCTGTATAACTGCCTGTTCTACACGCATTCCTCCGGCGCGGACAATCAGCCGCTCATCGACGCGCTGTTCCATGTCCAGCCGCCGATGCCCGCAGACGAGCAGCGCGACACCTTCAGCGGCGTGCTGCGCAATGCGCTGGACGACGAATGCTCGCTTGCCGTCGTCCAGCAGGTGCGGCAGGAGATCAAGGACCGCATCGACGCGTGGCAGGAGGCAAAAAGCGACGATCCGCTGGTCGTCAGCGGCGACGAGCTGAAGGACGTGCTGGAGAGCTGCGGCGTGTCGGAGGACAAGCGGATGCAGTTCGGCGCGCAGTTCGACGAATCCTTCGGCGGCGGCGCGGTGCTCAACCCCCGGAACCTGATCGACGTGAAAAAGTGCGTCGTCAAGACGCCGGATGTGTCCATCACCGTCAACCCCGAGCGGCCCGATCTCATCGAGACGCGCACGCTCGGCGGCGTCCGGTACATCCTCATCAAGGCCGACGAGGGCGTCGAGCTCAACGGCATCGATCTGGCAGAAGAGGCTGAGTAGGCCCCCGCACGGTTTGGCCTCCCCTTTCAGCAGAGCCTTTGAAAACAGACGAAACCCTCTGCGCAGCATTTAAGCGGCAGAGGGTTTTGCGATATGATATGTACTTATTCCTTGACTGTGCCGTCGGCGTTGAAGACGGGGAGCTTGTTGAGGTAGATGATGTCCTTGCGCGCCTGCGCGTCGCCCTCGGCGAGGACGGCCATGCGGCCCGCGACCGTGCCGCCTGCCTTTTCGACCAGCTCCTCCATCGCACGAAGCGATTCGCCGGTAGAGATCACGTCGTCGACGATCAGCACGCGCTTGCCGCGGATCTTATCGGCCTCTTCGCCGGACAGGTACAGATCCTGATCGTGCTGGGTCGTGATGGAGCGGACCGTCACGTGCAGCGGGCGGGGCATATAGACCTTTAGGCCCTTGCGGGCGACGAAATATTCCTTCGCGCCGGACTGGCGGGCCATCTCGTGGATGAGGGGGATGCTCTTGGCCTCAGCCGTGAGCAGATAATCATAGTCCTTCGGCGCTCTGGCCAGCAGCTCGCGCGCGCAGGCGACGGTGATCTCCGCGTCGCCGAACATGACGAACGCGCCGATATACAGATCGTCGGATACCTTGCACAGCGGCAGATCCCGGTCAAGACCGGCAATGTTCATTCTATATTTCATGCAGAATCTTCTCCTTCATATCCTTCATGCGTCGGGTCGTTCCCAAAAAAGTATTATACCGGCCAAACGCCAGCTTGTCAATTCCTTCTTCCGTCCTGTTTTTTTCGCCATTGGCGAAAACGACACATTTTTTGTGCAGTAGTGTGAATTTTCCGTGAACTTTTTTGTCGGTGTCGACTCTTGTATTTATAGGCGCTTTCCTCTATAATCAATCTGTCAGAAAGTCAGTCGGGCTAAAAAACTTTTGCCCGCCCGCGAGAAAAAGAAAGGATGGTTTCCCTACATGAACAATTTCTTTAAAGTGAAGGAACACGGCTCGACCGTGCGCACCGAGATCATGGCCGGTGTGACGACCTTCATGGCAATGGCCTACATTCTGATGGTCAACGCCGGTATGTTCTCCAGCCTCGGCACTGTCAGCTACGGCGCGATCTACATCGCGACCGCCATCTCCGCCGTCATCGGCACCGTTCTCATCGGTCTGCTGTCCAACCTGCCGCTGGCGCAGGCTTCCGGCATGGGCCTGAACGCATTCTTCGTCTACACCGTCTGCTTCACCTTCGGCCTGAGCTACGCAAACGCGCTGGTTCTCGTTCTGGTTGACGGCATCGTCTTCGTCCTGCTGACCGTCACCGGCCTCCGCAAGATGATCTTCGACGCCATCCCGGCCGCTGTCAAGACCGCGATCTCCGCCGGTATCGGCCTGTTCATCGCGTTCATCGGCCTGCAGAACGCCGGTATCGTCGTGGACGACGGCGCAACGCTCGTCAATCTCTCTTCCTTCAACGTCTTCTCCGGCTCCGCGACATGGGCCAACATCTTCCCGATGCTCCTGACCATCATCGCGGTCTTCGCCATCGGCGCTATGTCCAAGAAGAAGGTCAAGGGCGCTGTTCTGTGGGGTATGCTCGGCGGCGCAGTTCTTTACTACGTCATCGGCCTCATCACGATTCCTGATTTCTATGCTACCGCTGTCGCTCCCAACCTGACCTCCGATTTCTTCAGTGCATTCAAGGAGTTCGGCGCACAGGCGTTCGGCAAGGTCTTCACCGAAGGCTTCAACTTCAGCCCGTACATTGCCGAGCACGGCATGAGCAACTTCATCGTTATGTTCCTCACCACCATGCTTGCATTCTGCATGGTCGATATGTTCGATACCCTTGGCACGCTGTACGGCGCCTGCGCTGCCGGTAATATGCTGACCAAGGACGGCAACGTCCCCAACATGGACAAGGCCATGCTGGCTGACGCCATCGCCACCTGCTGCGGCGCTGTCTGCGGCACCTCCACCGTCACCACGTTCGTCGAGTCCTCTGCCGGCGTTGCCGAGGGCGGCCGCACCGGTCTTGCCTCCATGGCGACTGCTGCTCTGTTCTTCATCGCGATGTTCCTTGCGCCTGTCGCACAGCTCATCCCGACCTACGCCTGCGCTGCGGCTCTGATCTATGTCGGCGTTCTCATGATGGCGAATGTCCGCTCCATCGACTGGGACGATCCCGCCGCTGCGGTTCCCGGCTTCATGACCGTCGCGTTCATGCCGCTGACCTACAACATCTCCTACGGCATCGCATTCGGCCTCATTTCCTATGTCTTCATCAAGATCTTCACCGGCAAGATCAAGGAGATCAATGCTGGCACCTGGGTCATCACGATCCTCTTCGCCCTCATGTTCTTCCTCACCCGCTGATCAAGCTTCCCCTCGGGCGCGCCTCACGGCGCGCCCGGTTTTTCTATGCTCGAAAGGGTTTACAAAACGTACATATTTTTTCTCTTGACTTTTTCGGGTCGATTCGCTATGATACTGTTTCACCAGAAAAGAGGAGGCGTTTTTCATGGACAAACAGCCGTATATTGTCGGCGTCGGCGCTGCGAATGCAGACCTCAACGGCGCGTCCCTTGCGCCCATCCATCTGCGTGATTCCAATCCCGGCCACATCAGCCTGTCCGCCGGAGGCGTGACGCGCAACGTGTGTGAAAACCTCGCCCGGCTGGGCGCGGATGTCAAGCTTTTGAGCTGCGTGGGCGATGATACCTTCGGCGCGTTCATCCGCCGCTCCTGTGAAGACGCCGGGATCGACGCGGCCCATCTGTATGCGGCAAGGGGCGCAAGCTCCTCCATGTATTTGTCCATTCTGGACGCGGATGGCGATATGCTGGTCGGTATGTCCGATATGCGCATTGTCCAGCAGGATATGCCGGAGGATTACCTGCCGTCGAAAAAAGCGCTGATCCAGGGCGCGGATGTTGTCACCTGCGACCCCTGCATGGGTGAAAAAACGCTGCTGCAGCTGCTGGACCTGTGCACGCCGGGGCAGATCATCTGCGTTGACCCTGTTTCGTGCGCGTATGCGCGTGTCGTTGCGCCGTTTATCGGCCGCTTCCACACCGCCAAGCCCAACCGCATGGAGCTTGGAATTCTGGCCGGAATGGAAATTCAGTCCGACAGCGATCTGGAACGCGCGGGCGAGGCCGTTCTGAACAAGGGCCTCCGGCGACTGTTCGTCAGCCTCGGCGCGGAGGGCTGTTTGTACATGGACGACACCGGCAAGGTCCTGCGCCGCAAATTAAGACCGGCAAAAATGGTCAACGCCTCCGGCGCGGGCGATTCGTTTGCCGCCGCCATGCTGTACGCCACGCTCCATGGCTTCGACGTCAAAAAGACGCTGGATTACGCTATGGCCGCGGGGATTGCGGCTGTGTCGCACGAGCGGACCATCAATCCGAATATGAGCACTGCGCTGCTCGAAGAAATCCTGCTGGCGCACCGCATTTGAACCTGTACACCCATCTGAAAGGAGTTATTCATATGAATCTGAAGGATTATCTGTCTGTTACCCCTGAAATTCAGGAGGCCATCGACGCGGGCAAGCCCGTCGTCGCACTGGAATCCACCATTCTGAGCCACGGTATGCCCTATCCGCAGAACGTAGAGTTCGCGCACAAGGTCGAAGAGATCGTCCGCGCAGAGGGCGCTGTCCCCGCGACGACCGCGATCATGGGCGGCAAGCTGAAGGTCGGTCTGAACGCTGAAGAGCTGCTCGTTATGTGCAAGGCTGAGGGCGTCGGCAAGGTCAGCCGCCGCGATGTGGCTGTGTATCTGGCAACCGGCATGACCGGCGCGACCACTGTTGCGACCACCATGATCATCGCCTCCATGGCAGGTATCCGTTTCTTCGCCACCGGCGGCATCGGCGGCGTGCACCGCGGCGCGGAAAAGACCATGGACATCTCCGCCGACCTGCAGGAACTGGCCAACACCCCCGTCTGTGTCGTCTGCGCGGGTGCAAAGAGCATTCTTGATCTCGGCCTGACGCTGGAATATCTCGAGACGCAGGGCGTTCCCGTTCTGGGTCTGCGCACGGACGAGCTGCCCGCGTTCTATTGCCGCACCTCCGGCTTCAAGCTCGACTACAACTGCAAGGATGAGGAAACGGTCGCAAAGATCATGAAGGCCAAGTGGGACATCGGCCTCAAGGGCGGTGCTGTCGTCGGCAACCCGATCCCGGAGCAGTACGCGATGGATCCGAACTACATGAACGGCATCATCGACAAGGCTGTTGCACAGGCAAACGCCGAGCACATCCACGGCAAGGCCATCACGCCGTACCTGCTGGCGCACATCAAGGACATGACCGAGGGCAAGTCCTTCGCCGCCAATCTGGAGCTGGCCTACAACAATGCGCACGCAGCAAGCAAGATCGCTGTCGCCTATTCCAAGCTGTAATTCCCCAATACCACTACGGGCGCGCCAACTGGCGCGCCCGTTTTTTCTAGGAAGCTCCGCGCGGCAACGGAAGATGTTTCAATCCGCAGAAAACAGGAAGCCGCTGCGCAGCGACTGCGCCAGATGGAAGCGGCGCGCTGCTGTTTCGCCTTCGAAGCGGATATCGGCGAACGGGCCGTCTATGGATACGATGCGGCCCATGCCGTATTTTTTATGTCGGATGACGCTTCCCGGCATGAATGCCTGCGCGTCCGGCAGCTGCGCTGCTGCAGGTGCGTCCGGCAGCTGGAAGACTTCCGCGCGGCTCCGTTCGAGCAGCATCCGGCCCGCCTGCATAAGGCTGTCGCCGTCCGGAAAGGCAACGAGCAGCTCGTCCTCGCACTGCGCCAGAATGCTCCCCTCGCCGCGTGTTTCGTGGCGGTAGCGCAGGCCGCAGGCGTTTTCCGGCACGATGGCGGCAAAATCGTCCTTCGCGCACACCGGAACGGGCAGATATCCCCGCGCCTCACGGATGAACGCAGACAGCGCATCCGGGTATTCAAACAGCGTCAGCTCATCCTTCGCACGCGTCATTGCCACGTAAAAGAGTCTGCGGTCCTCCTCATATACCCGGCGCTCATCCTCCGTTCCGTCTGCCGCGTCCGGCCGGGACGGAAGCACGCCGTCGTGGACGTCCAGCAGATACACCCGCTCGTATTCCAGCCCCTTGCTCGAATGGATCGTCGAAAGCGTCAGCAGCGCGTCCGGTGCGTCCGTATGCGTGCGGATGGTCTGCCGTAGTGTGTCCAGACGGGCAAGAAACGCCTCCGCCGACGGCGCGCGCGCGGCAAGCATCTGCAGGATGAAATATTTTCCGGGATCGAGCCGCCGTTCGGTCACAAAGCCGCCGTAGCCCAGCGTGCCCCAGATCGTGCGCATCAGCACTTCTCCGGGCAGCGTTTGCAGCTGCTCAAGGCCCGCCTTTACGCGCCGGACGCGTTCGCGGCCCTCGTCCGAAAGCCCGGCCTGCGCAAGCAGACAGTCCAGAATGGGCGCGTGCGTGCGCGTGCTCTGCACGCAGGCGGCCTGCGCCGCCTCCTTGGAGATCAGCGCGCCGAATTTATAGTAAATGCGCAGAAAGCGCTCCGCGTCGTCCGGCGCTGCGGCGAAGCGCAGGATGTCCTGCACGTCGCTGACGATGCGGTGGGTAAAGAACGTGTCGTCAAAGCTGCGGCAGCGGTACGGAAGCCCGGCGCGCTCCAGCGCGTCGATGAGCGGAAGGGCGCTGTCGTTGTTTCGGTACAGGACGGCAAACGGCGCGCGCCGCTCCCCTGCCAGCGCCAGCAGATAGCGGTACTGCGCCTGCCGGGAGGCTGCATGCGCAAGGCGCACCCGGCAGCCCTTTGCCCTTGTCGCGCGGATGGTTTTGGGGTAACGATCCCGGTTCCCCTCGATGAATGCGCCCGCCAGCCGCAGAATTTCCGGCGTGGAGCGGTAATTGTCCTCCAGCAGCAGCGTCTTTGCGCCCGGCCAGACCGAAGAAAAGCGCAGCAGCGCCTCCGGATAGGCCGCGCGGAAGCCGTAGATGCTCTGATCCTCGTCGCCGACCATGAAGAGGTTCCCGGTTTTCTTTGCCAGCAGCTCAATGATCGCGTGCTGCACGCGGGACGTGTCCTGCGATTCGTCGACGCAGAGATAGGGGTAGCGCGCCTGAAACTCCGCCAGAATTTCAGGCTGCTTTCTGAGGATCGCCAGCGCGTAGGCCATCTGGTCGTCGTAATCCATCTGCCGCGCCTCGCGCAGCGCAGCGCAGTAGTGCGTGTAAAGCTCCGAAAAGCGCGGCAGGCCGAAGTCCTGCGCAGCGATCTCGTCCGCCGACAGCATCATATTTTTACAATAGGTGATCGCCGTGCGCACCTCGCGGATGGTGCTGTCGGTTGGATAGTCCCCGTTCAGCGCCTGATAGATGCGCCCGACCAGCGCGGCAAGCTCGCCGGCGTTTTCCTGCAGCGCAAACGCCGGGCCGCGCTGCCGTCCGCAGGCCTCGATGATCTTGGAAGACAGGCCGTTGATCGTGCGGAACTCTGGCGTCTGCCCGGCAAGCTCCGGGAAGCGCGCGGTAAAGCGCGCGCGAAGCTCCCGCGTGGCGGCGACGGTGTAGGTCACGGCCAGAATATGCGCCGGGTCGATGCCGCAGCACAGCGCCATATACCCCAGCCGCGTCACCAGCACCGTCGTTTTCCCGCTTCCGGGCACGGCCAGCAGCAGGACCGGCCCCTCCGTCTCGCGGACGGCGGCCTTCTGCTGTTCGCTGAACTGCGGCATATAGCGGGCGGTAAATTCCTCCGGCGTCATACGGTAAGCTCCAGCACGACCGGGCAGTGGTCGCTGCCGAACACGTCCGTGCGGATCTCCGATGACAAAACACGCGGCAGCAGACGCTCGGAGACGATAAAATAGTCGATGCGCCAGCCTGCGTTGTTTTCCCTCGCGTGGAAGCGGTAGCTCCACCACGAGTATACACCCGCCAGGTTCGGGTGCAGGCGGCGGAACGTATCGGCAAAGCCGGAGGAAAGAAGCTCGGTCATTTTCGCGCGCTCCTCATCAGAAAAGCCCGCGTTCTGCCGGTTCGCCTTTGGGTTTTTGATGTCGATCTCCTCATGCGCGACGTTCAGATCGCCGCAGTAAACGACCGGCTTTTCCGCGTCCAGCCGCAGCAGATACGCGCGCAGCGCGTCTTCCCACTCCATGCGGTATGGAAGGCGCTTGAGGCCGTCCTGCGAATTGGGCGTATAGCAGCAGACGAGATAGAATTCCGGGTACTCCGCCGTGATGAGCCGACCTTCGTGGTCGTGCGCGTCAAGGCCCAGCCCATATTGGACGGAAAGCGGGGCCTGCTTCGTCAGAATCGCCGTGCCGGAATAGCCCTTTTTCTCGGCGGAATAAAAATAGCGGTGATAGCCGTCCAGCTCGAAGACGGCCTGCTCCGGCTGGAGCTTCGTCTCCTGCAGGCAGATCACATCGGCATTTTCCTGCGCACAGTAGTCAAGAAAGCCCTTGCCGAGACACGCCCGCAGGCCGTTGACATTCCAGGATACCAGTTTCATAGATACCTCCAGGTGAAAAAAATCTTCCCGTGGGCGGGAAGAGACAGAGTGTGAAAAGAGCTTGCGGATTTATGGGACAGTATGGGTTCGCCGCAGTCCTGTAGGGGCCGATGCCCACATCGGCCCGCTGGGAAACTGCGAATTTGCCGCAGATTTCCGTAAAACCGGTACATTCTGCGGGCGGACAGAGTCGTCCGCCCCTACAGGAGAGAGCGGGGGGCGTTGTAGGGGCCGACGACTCTGTCGGCCCAAAAAATATAACGAATTCGCCGAGAATTCCCGTAAAACCGGTGCAATCTGCGCGGGCCGATGTAGGCATCGGCCCCTACAACGAAATTTGGTGGTGCACACGGGGGTGCATCGGTCTATGCTTTTCGCCCCTGCCTGCTGCAACCCCTCAGTCAGGGGAGCCGTTATTCTGCTGTTTCCTCCGCGGCCGTTTCCGGCAGCTGCATATCGTCGAAGGCGTTCTGGGCGTCGTCGAAGATCACCTGTACCTCGGCGAACGCGTCCTGCAGGCGGGAAAGGCCGGTAGACAGGTCGGCAGCCAGCGCGGCGATCTCCTCGCCAGAATCCATGTAGCGGGTGCGCGCATCCTCGCAGAGGTTGGACAGCTGCGCGTAGATGCGCCGGGCGCGCACGGCGGCATTGCGCTCGGTCTGCTCGGCACGGCGGTAAGCGGTCAGCTCCTTTTCGGTGAGCGACGGCTCCTGCGCCGCCTCCGGTTCTTCTGATTTTTCCGGCTCTTCCGGCTGCGGCGCAGGCTCTGCCGGTTCCTCCGGCTGCGGGGCGGGGCGTATCAGAAGCTCCTGCCGGGCCTCTTCGGATTTTTTCAGCTGCTCAGCCAGATCAGAGCCTTCCTGCGCGAGCGCGTTCACCTGCCCGGAAAGCGCGTCGTTGTCCGCCTGTGCCTGCTCCAGACGCTTCTGCAGACCTGCCAGTTCGACCTGAAGGCGCGCATTTTCAGCGGCAAGCTTATCGCGCTCGTCGGTCAGCTTGCGCAGGGCCTTCTGGTGCTCAATGGATGTCGATTCGATATAATTGACAACGTCGGTGCGGTTAAAGCCGCTGACCGCCGTGCGGAACTTTGAAAAATCAGACACCTGTTGTTCCTCCTGATTTCCGATTTTGCCTCAGTATATCACAAAAAACGGCAAAAAACAACCTGCCCGCCGCCGCCTTTGCGGATTTCACGAATTGTTCACAGACAGTGGTTTTTCATTTGTATGATTGCAGATACGGGAAAAGACTGATATAATAGATTTTATCTGAAAGACAGTGAGGAAACGAAGCATGGAATACAACAAGCTGATCGCCGAGCTGCATACCGGCGACGATGTAGAGGGCTTTTATGTTCTGAAGGACGCGTTTTTGAAGACGACGGCGGCGGGAAAGCCGTTTTTGTCCGGCGTTCTGGCCGACCGCTCCGGCGTGATCGATCTGAAGGTCTGGGACTATTCCGGCCCCATCGGCGCGCGGCCGGACGATATCGGCCGCGTCGTCAAGATCCGTGGGCAGGTGTCGGAGTTCAAGGGTGCGCCGCAGCTGACGGCGGGCCGCATCCGCATGGCGGATGGGAACGACCAGTATGATCTTTCCGCCCTTGTGCCGACCGCGCCCATCGACGCGGACGCGCGTGTCGCGGAAATTGAGCGCATGATCGACTCCATGGAGGACAGGGAGTATCAGTCCGTCGCCCGCTCGATGCTTGCGCGGCATCTGGACGCGTTCCGTTCCATCCCGGCGGCCAAGAGCGTCCACCACAGCTTTCTGTCCGGGCTTCTCATGCACACGTCCAATATGCTGCGGCTGGCGGATTTTCTGGCCGGGCTTTACGGGGAGATCATCGACCGGAGCCTGCTGCTGACGGGAACGCTGCTGCATGATTTTGCAAAGGAAAAGGAATTTACGTTTTCCGGCCTTGGGCTGGTCACGGATTACTCGCTGCCCGGCCAGCTGATCGGCCATCTGGTGATGGGCGCGCAGGAGGTGCAGCAGTGCGCGCAGGAGCTTGGCATTTCCGAGGAAAAGAGCCTGCTTTTGCAGCACATGATCCTCTCGCACCATGGCGAACCGGAGTTCGGCGCGGCTGTGCGCCCGATGTGCGCCGAGGCAGAGCTGCTCTCCGAGATCGACCTCATCGACAGCCGCATGGAGATCTACGCCGAGGCGCTGCAGGATCTGCCCGTCGGAAGCTTCTCCAACCGCATTTTCGCGCTGGACAAGAAAATCTACCGTCACGGGTGATGCGGTAAGAATGCCCGGCGGCAGGCGCAGCACGCGACTCGGCTGCTGCGGTCAGCATTCTGACGGCCAGAAAAACGGGGCTGCAGCGAAATGAAACACGCTGCAGCCCCGTTGACTATTCGATCAGACAGACGGCGTGGGCGGCGATCCCCTCGCCGGAGCCGGTGAAGCCGAGGCGCTCCTCCGTCGTTGCCTTGACGCTGATGTTCCCAAGACCGGTATGCAGTGCGCCCGCGATATTCCGGCGCATCTGCTCGATATGCGGCGCGAGCTTTGGCCGCTGGGCGATGATGGTCGCATCGAGGTTGCCGAGGCGGTATCCGGCCCCTTCAAGCCTGCGGCTGACCTCGCGCAGCAGCTCCATGCTGTCCGCGCCGAGATAGCGGTCGTCGTTATCCGGGAAAAGCTTGCCGATGTCGCCCATGGCCGCCGCGCCGAGCAGCGCGTCCATGACGGCATGGACAAGCACATCCGCGTCGGAATGACCGTCCAGTCCCTTTTCATACGGGATCGTCACGCCGCCGAGAATCAGTGCGCGGCCGGAAACCAGCCGGTGAACGTCGTAGCCGTGGCCGATCCTCATGCGTTTGCCCTCCGGCGCAGGATCAGCGCGGCCAGCTCCAGATCGAGCGGCGTTGTGATCTTCAGGTTCTCTTCATCGCCGTCGGTCAGCTGCACGGGCATACCGAGCGCCTCAACGGCGCTGCAGTCGTCTGTGAGCGCGATGCCCTGCTCTTTCGCGTTCTGCAGCGCTGCGGCAAGCAGATCGCGGTCGAAGACCTGCGGGGTCTGGACGGCGTAGAGCGTACTGCGGTCTGGCGTTTCATCGACCGCACCGCCGGTCGAGACTTTGATGGTGTCCTTGACGCGCACGGCGGGCGCCGCGGCGGCGAACTTCTTTGCCTTGGAAACAGCGCGGCAGATGACTGCGTCGGTCACAAGCGGGCGTGCGCCGTCGTGGACGGCGACGAGCTGCGCCCGGTCGGACACGGCGGCTAGGCCCGCCATGACGGAATCCGCCCGCGTTTCGCCGCCCGCGACGACCATGCGCATTTTGTCATACGCCTTAAGATAACGGCTGACCTTTTCCAGCAGCTCCTGCTGCGTGACGACGATGATCTCGTCGATCATGGCGCATTTGTCAAACACGTCGACCGTCCGGCAGATGACCGGCAGGTTTTCCAGTACCGTCAGGATTTTATTCGTGCCGCCCATGCGCGAGGATGTGCCTGCAGCGACGATCACGGCGGCGCAGTAGGGCCGCCCGATTTTTTCCTTGATCGCAAGCCCCTTACGGAGGCCTTCACTCAGCTTCATATCGTTTCTCCTGTTCACAGCGCGCGCACGAGCGTTTTATAGGTCTCGCCGCGCACCATAAAGTTTTTGAACTGGTCGAACGCGGCGCAGGCCGGGGACAGCGTCACGATATCACCGGGGACAGTGTGCCGCTTTGCCAGCCGTACCGCTTCTTCGAGCGTCTGCGCATGCAGAATTTCGGGCTGCCCATTCAAATAGTTCGGCGCAGACTTGACCGCCGCTTCGATCTTCTCCGCCGTTGCGCCGCAGAGGATCAGCAGGCGCACGTGCGCGCAGATCTCCGGCCCCAGCGCGTCAAATGGGATCTTCTTGTCATAGCCGCCCGCGATGAGAACCAGCTTCTGGCGGAACGAATGCAGGCCCGCGATCGTGCGCGACGGGCTGGACGCGATGGAGTCATTATAATATTTCACGCCGTCCAGCTCGCGAACGAACTCAATGCGGTGCTCCACACCCGCGAATGTGCGCGCGATCTCGTCAATATCCTCGTCCTCCGCAAGTCCTTCGACGGCACAGGCGGCGGCCATATAGTTTTCGATGTTGTGGACGCCCGGAATGCGGATGTCGGCGGCAGCCATGATTTTTGTTCCGTTCCGGCAAATCACGCCGTCTTCCAGATACACGCCGTTTTCCGGCCTTGCCAGCCGGGAGAAGAACTCCACGGTTCCCTTCGCGTCGGCAGCGAAGCCGCGCGTGATATCGTTATCGTAGTTCAGGACGACCTTGCCGGTTTCGTTCTGATACTCGAAGACGTTTTTCTTGGCCTGCACATACTCGGCCATGTCCTTGTGCACGTCCAGATGGTTCGGGGTCACGTTCGTCACGACGGCAATGTCGGCAGAGCGCTCCATCGTCATGAGTTGGAAGGAGCTGAGCTCGACCACGGCAATGTCCGCCGGCGTCATGTCCGCCGCCTGCGGCAGAAGGGGCGCGCCGATGTTGCCGCCGACCCAGACGCGGTGGCCCGCGTGCTCCAGAATTTTTGCGATCAGGGTCGTGGTGGTCGTTTTGCCGTCGGAGCCGGTCACGGCGATGATGCGGCAGGGGCAGACCTCGAAGAACGCTTCCATTTCACTGGTAAGCTCCGCGCCCTTTTCGCGCAGCCGGCGCAGCGCCGGGATATCCGGGTGCATACCGGGCGTGCGGAAGACGATATCAGCCTGCACATCGTCAAGATAATGCTCTCCGACATGGAGCACGGTGCCCGCCCGCTCCAGCTCCAGAACCTCCGCGTCGAGCTTTTCCCGCGGCGTTTTGTCGCAGGCCAGCACGTGCAGTCCGTGCGCAAGGAGCATCCGGATGAGCGGCCGGTTGCTCACGCCGATGCCGAGCACGGCGATTTTTTTATCAATCAGGGAATCAAAATACTGGTCGACAAGATGATTCATATCCAAAAGCCTCTTTTAAAATTTCCTGCCTGTATTATATCCGCGCGGGAAAGAAATTGCAATCCATTTGACTTTTTCCTGCAAATAAAGTACAATACTTCCGCGACCGGGTCGGACAGTCGCGGGCGCAGCGCCGAAAGGCCGCGCATGAGGAAAGTCCGGGCTCCGCAGGGCAAGGATAACGGGTAACGCCCGCCCAGAGCGATCTGAGGAAAAGTGCAACAGAAATAAACCGCCGGAGGCGGCTCGCGCCGCCTCCGGCAAGGGTGGAAAGGTGCGGTAAGAGCGCACCCAATGGCGTGTGAAAGCGTCCATTGCTGTAAACTCTATCCGGAGCAACACCGCAGAGGAGGCAAGGCCTGCCCGGCTGCTTCCGAGAAGGTGGCTGGAGCGCACCGGCAACGGTGCGCCTAGATAGATGACTGTCGATGACAGAACCCGGCTTACAGACCCGATCGTAAAAAACGCCTCCGCTGAAAAGCGGTGGCGTTTTTTTCGGGCTGCCGGCAGGCAGGCGCTTATTTGCCGCTTGCGCCGTAGTTGGACAGGACACGGGCGGAGGGGTCTTTTACATCGCAGCCCTTCCACGCTTTGTTCGGCATCCAGAAGTCCTTGACCATGTCCGCCTGACCGGGATAGTATTTCTCAAAAATATCGCGGTACAGAAGGCTTTCCTTTGTAAACGGCTTTGCAAACGTGTATTTTTCGCAGCCTCTTCCAAACGCTTCATCGGAATAGAGGCTTTCGGCATACGCCTTCAGATCGTCGACCATGGAGTGGCCCACGGCGTCGGAGAAGGCCGCCTTCTGCCGCCAGAGGATATCGTCCGGCAGGATATGATCGTCCGCGAACGCCTTACGCAGGAGGTATTTGCCCATGTCATACGTGTTCAGCTTCAGCTCCGGACGGATGGACATGACGTATTTTACAAAATCCAGATCACCGAACGGGACTCTGGCTTCGAGCGAGTTGACGGAAATGCAGCGGTCGGCGCGCAGGACATCGTACATATAAAGCTCGTCCACGCGCTTTTTTGCCTCCTGCTGGAAGGCCTCGGCGCTGGGGGCAAAATCGGTGTATTTATAGCCGAACAGCTCGTCGGAAATTTCGCCGGTCATGAGGACGCGCACGTCCGTCTGCTCGTGGATAGCCTTGCAGCACAGGTACATCCCCATGCTGGCGCGTATGGTCGTGATGTCATAGGTTCCGAGCAGAGCGATGACCGTTTCGAGGGAGTCCAGCACCTGCTGACGCGTCATGGTGACCTCGGTGTGCTCCGCGCCGATGAAATCAGCGGTTTCCTTCGCATATTTGAGGTCGATGGGATCCAGGTCCATGCCGATGGCGAACGTGCGGATCTTCTTGCCGAGAAGCTTGGCCGAGATCGCGCAGACGAGGCTGGAATCGAGGCCGCCGGAGAGCAGGAAGCCGAGCGGCGCGTCCGCGTCGAGCCGCTTTTCCACGGCGGAGATCAGCTTTTCACGGATCTTCTTCGTGACGGTGTCCAGATCGTCGCTTGAATACCTCGTGACAGTGGTCAGATCGGTATAGCGGACAAATTTGCCGTCCTTGTAATAGTGTCCCGGCGGGAACGGGAAGACGTGCGCGCAGAGGCCGACGAGATTCTTCGCTTCGCTGGCGAAGATGATCGAGCCGTCGGCAAGATAGCCGTAGAACAGCGGACGGATGCCGATGGGATCACGCGCGGCGACAAGGGAATCGGAAGCCGAATCATAGATGATCATGGCGAACTCCGCGTCAAGCCCGGCAAACATCTCGGTGCCGTATTCCTGCCACAGGGGAAGGATAATTTCGCAGTCGGAATCGGACGCGAAGACATAGCCCTTGGCTTCGAGCGCCTTTTTGACCGGGCGGAAGCCATACAGCTCGCCGTTGCACACGGCCATATCGCCGCCGCGATGGAACGGCTGCATGCCCTCGGGATGCAGGCCCATGATGGCCAGCCTGTGGAATCCCAGCATACCGCTGCCTGCGGGCTCAAGCCGGGTATCGTCCGGGCCGCGGGATTTCGTTTTTTCAAAATACGGGAGAACCTGTTCCTTTTTGAGACTGGGGGACGTAAAACCAAAAATTGCGCACATAAAAAGCACCTCCGAATCATTTGCGCAGCATTGCCTGAAAATAAATTTTAGGACGAATTGCTGCCGATCCGCGGTGCCACCTAACTTACTGGAATACCCAGTCTCTTTTCCGGGACTCTGACAAGCCCCTGCGCTTTAACGCCGCGCTGCGCGTCTTCCCTACTGCGGTGTTCCGGTTCAGGTCGCTGCTAAGAAGTGTTCGTTCACGAAGGCGTTGGCGCCGGGATCCCAGCATCCCCGGCTCTCTGCGGCCATGTCCCGCGTTACTTTTCTTCCTCATTGCATTTTGCGATATTCTTTTATTGAGTGAAGCTTTAAATGATGGAACAATTCTACACCCGGCATCCCGATTCGTCAAGCGTGCAGGTTTGACAAACTATATGCCCGCCGGATTTTCATTTTTGTACAGTTTGAATTTTCGCAATACGTGCGGCAAATTCCGTGATCCGTGCGTCGATCCCGTCCGCAGTCCGGACGGAGCCGGGGTCGTGCGCCGTCTGCATGAGGCAGAAGTCCGGCGGCAGGATGGCCGTCTTGTTCAGGCACATTGCGCCCAGCAGCTGCCGCGCGATGATATCGCTGCCGGAATAGCCGGAAACGACAATGCCGTACAGATATTTCTGATACAGATCCTGCTTGACGAGCAGATTGGTCAGGCGGTTGAACAGCGCCATGATATTGGCGCTGACCGCGTCGTTATAATTCGGGCACAGGAAGAGCATCGCGTCGCAGGCGCTGATGGCGGGCAGAACCTCGTCGGAGATGCTTCCGCCGTAGAAGCATCGGCTCTGCGCGGCAAAGTGCAGACAGGCTTCATACGAGCAGCCCCGGCAGTCGTGGATGGAGCCGTTCTGCAGGGAAATGGTCTTTGTTTCAAATGCATCCGGCAGACGCGCAAGCACCTGTTCGCCGAGCCAGACCGTATTGGAGCGCTTGTTATCCGACGCGTGGAGCATGAGAAGCTTTGGCCGGGCAAAGCACGGCGGCTCAAACTTCAGAAGCCGCTGTGCCAGCTGGCGCAGCTGGTGCGCATAGGTCTGCTCCCAGCTCAGATGCAGGATCCCAGCCTGAATATGCTGGTTATAAAGAGAGCCCGTCCCCTCGACGAGCGGCTTGCCGGGAAACGCGCAGCCTGCCTGATTTGCCGCAAGAACCAGCTCCCGCGCGGTCTGCTTCGTATAAAGCTCCCCTGCCCCGTCGACGATCACGCCGCCATAGCTGCCGGACAGACAGTCCGGATGCTTCCGAAGCGTCCGCAGCAGGCGGCAAACCGTCTCATCCGGGCCGTATTCATCCAGCGCGGCGGCAAAAAGCAGGCGGCAGCCCGCCGCCCGTTCGATTCTCTCCGGCGGAAGCTCCTTCACGCGGAGCCCGGCCAGCGCCTGCGGCAGCAGGCGCTCCAGCCGCGCACTATGGCCGATGCGCACCAACGTCAGTTCCTGTTCCATGTCAGTATTCGAACGCCTCCAATGCGGTATGCGTCGTTTGTAATTCTTCCAGAAGCGCGGGGGCGATCTTCTCCCGGATGAGGCTGACGCCGAACGGCGTCATGCGGCTGCGGCAGCCGAAATACGCGCCGCCGAGCGGCACCGCACCGAAGTGCTCCTGCCCGCGCACGAGCCGCAGAATACTCACTGCGGCTGAGGACAGTGCGGGGGCCAGATACGGCTTGAAGCCAAGCTCCCGCACGCGCAGATTCGCCGTGCGGGTCTGTTCGGTCAGCCTTGCGGAGAGAGCCGCGTCATAGTCCGGGCCGCAGCTGTTCGCGCAGACGAGTCCCTGCCCGTGCGGGCCGTAGACGCGCAGCTTCTCTTCATTTAATCCCAGCTGCCGCGCGTAATACGCGCAGCGCGCGGCCATCACGCCGAGGCCGAAGCCCTGAATCTGCTCGGGGAGCAGGCCGGAAAAATCATACTCCCCTGCCCCGTTCTGATTGCTTTGCAGAAAAACAGAGCGCGACAGGTGGTCGACCGGGTCGGAGATCTGGCAGAACAGGCCGGTGAAGCCGGTGCTGCGCGCCATGCGGGCATACGCGCCCACCATGGCGCGGTTGGCCTCGTACTGCGTCATACGCACGTCCTTCACCGCCGTATCCAGTCCCGGCACGCCGCGCGAAGCCGTAAACGCAAACAGGTCGCAGGCAAACAGGTCCTTTTCCTCACAGATCACGATCTCCGGCAGCGGCTGGCCGTCCGGCGAAAGCACTTGGTTCAGCTCCAGCTCGTACCGGGCGCATTGGGCCTTGTTGGGGTCAAAAATCTGGATCCTGGAAAACTCATGTCCCAGCAGCTTCAGCGCCAGCAGCGCCGTGCCGCCCACGTCGCCAAGGCCGACGAGCGTGAGGACAAGACCGGTTCGCTTCGGCCGCTGCCACGCCTCCAGAACGGCAAATGCGTTTTGGAAGCAGACGTTCAAAGCGCCCGCCCCATGTGCGCGTACAAAACCGGCCAGCTCACCTGAGGCCGGACTGCACGGCGTCAGGCAGCGGACAGTCTCAGGCTCGGAAAGCTCGGCCAGATCATGGATATAAAATAATCCGCGCGAGCACAGCGGAACGCGCCGCACGAGAAACACCAGCGGCGCAAACGCAGCGCCGCACGGCCGCGCGTCCTGCGGAAAAAGCGTGTTGTCCTCCGCGCAGAGACAGAAGGAATGCCATTGCTTCAGGATCATAAACTCAACTCCTGCTTTGGTGTCGGATAAAAAGCTTGGATGATGCGCGGACGGACTGCGGCGTCCCAAAGCCTTCCCCGCCTGGGAAGGCGGCCCGGAGGGCCGGATGAGGGTCGGGGAGCAGTGCCGAATTGCTGAAACTGCCAGACAAATCGGAAAATCAGACTTTTGGTTTACGGTTCACCGTCCGCCGCAGCCGTTTATTCTTGTCCCGTCCAATACTGCGCACCCCAGTGCTCGAAGTCCCATTTGGGGCTGTAGTCGTTGCATTCGTAATCGACGTAATAAAGCCGGTCGACGGACAGGACGAAATTGGTCGGATAATAATCGATATTCAGATGAACGGGATACAGGCGGGCGCACATGGCCTTCAGCTGCCGGAGGCAGAAGCCGGGGAGCCGGTTTTCCGCGATCAGCTCCGCTGCTGTGGGGCCGGGGATGTATTCCTTGAGAATGCGCTCATTTTCCGTGTCGACGTCCAGCAGGCGCGGCATGGGGATCCCGGCGGACAGGAGCCGCTCATAATCACGCTGCTCGGCGGCAAGCTTGTCCCCGAACTGATAATACTCGCATGGCTCGTGGTGGATCTGCTTGACGACGTATTCGCCGCGCTCGTCCGCGGCCAGATAGGAATAGCCGCCCTTTCCCTTGCCGAGCAGCCGCCGGATGGAAAGCACTCTGCCGTTTACTGTGATCTGATCTTCCATGTCTCTCGCCTCCATACGCCTCAGCATAGCAGACGCGCAGGGCGTTTGTCCAGCAAAAATCCGCTTCGCCGGAAATACTGGCAGATTGAATAAAATACCGTTTGAATTTCATTCATTTTTCACAAGTTCTTCTTGCATTTTGCTTGGAAGCGTGTATAATGATGTGTGCAAAAAAGTAGAAATGAAGGAATTTGAAATGCGCACGCTGTTATCATTATCTGTTGCGGTTCTTGCGGGTCTGCTGATGACCCGCGTTGCAAAGCCGCTGAAGCTGCCGTCTGTGACGGCGTATCTGGTTGCGGGTGTTCTGATCGGGCCGTACTGCCTGGGTCTGCTCGGCATTGAGGGCCTTGGCTTCCCGACGCAGGAATCCGTAGACAGTCTGTCGCTGATCTCCGAGGTCGCGCTGGGCTTCATCGCATTCTCCATCGGCAGCGAGTTCCGCGTGTCCGAACTGAAGCACACAGGCAAGCAGGCGTTCGTCATCGGCGTTTTACAGGCGCTGGCCGCGACGTTCCTGGTCGATATCGCGCTGATCGTGATCGCACTGCTTACAAACGGCAGGCTGTCCATCGCGCAGGCCATCACGCTCGGCGCCATCGCCACGGCAACGGCCCCTGCCGCAACGCTCATGGTCGTGCGGCAGTACAAGGCAAAGGGCCCGCTGGTCGATCTGCTGCTGCCCATCGTCGCGCTGGACGATGCGGTCGGCCTGATCGTGTTTGCGGTGTCGTTCGGCATCGCAAAGGCGCTCAACACCGGCTCGTTCGATGTGATCTCCATCGTCGTCGATCCGCTGATCGAGATCGTGTGCTCGCTGGCGCTCGGCGCACTTGGCGGCTGGGTGCTCACGCAGCTGGAAAAGCTGTTCAACTCCAACACCAACCGGCTGAACATGACCATCGCTTTTGTTTTCCTGACCTCGGCGCTGGCCATGGCGGAATTCAAGATCGGCCCTGTGACCATCGGTTTCTCGTCGCTGCTGACGTGCATGATGCTGGGCACGCTGTTCTGTAACCTCTGCCCGCTGTCGGGTGAGATCATGGAAAAATCCGACCGGTGGACAAGCCCGCTGTTTGCGGCGTTCTTCGTCATCTCCGGCGCGGGGCTGGATCTGGGCGTGTTCAAGGACGGTATGATCGTTCTCATCGGCGTTGTGTATATTCTGACGCGCTCGCTTGGCAAGTATCTCGGCGCGCATTACTCCGCAAAGCTCATGAAATGTGAGCCGCAGATCTGCAAGTATCTCGGCATCACGCTGCTGCCGCAGGCCGGCGTCGCGCTTGGCATGTGCGTGACGGCGCGCCAGCTCGGCGCAGAGGGTGATCTGATCCGCAACATTACGCTGTTCGCCATTCTGATCTACGAGCTGGTCGGCCCGCTGCTGACCAAAATGGCCCTGCAGGCCGCAGGCGAGATCCATCCGATGGACGAAGCCGTCCGCAACCGCCGCCAGCACAAGCTGGAACAGGCCAACGCGGAAAAGAAATAATACGCAGGCACAAAAGCAGCCCCGGCCGCATGGCCGAGGCTGCTTTGCGCAGGTTGCTTATTGAATAACGCCCTTCTGCAAAATCACGTTGGCGTAGATGGCAGTTTCGCCGGACTGGAGGATGCAGTAGGTCTTGCGGGCCTCGTCGTAGAATTCGAAGCGCTCATAGCTGCCGAAGGCGGCTTCGCCGCGCGCGTCGTATTTGGCGACGATCTTTTTATATTCGTCCCAGATGGGGATCTCCATACCCTTGTCCTTCTCGGCGACCTGCATGATCATGACAGGGTGCTCGACATACTCGTCAAGCGGGATGACCTGCAAGATCGCGTCGAGCAGCTCGGGCACGCCATGGCCGTCGGCACGGAGGAAGACGCAATTGTTGGGCTTGGCCATGGATGCGCCGGGGAAATTGCCGTCGCCGATGCAGATGCGGTCGCCGTGGCCCATTTCGGCCAATACCTTCAGAAGCTCCGGGGAAAGGATGGGCGGGATGTTTTTCAGCATGGTTCAAATACCTCCTGTTTGATCGGGCCGCCCGTTGACTTCGGGCAGCAAAGACAATAAAATATGCATATGCATTTTTTGATTTTAGGAGACACTGCAATGGATTACGCACAGCAGCTTGCATTTTTCGCAAACATTCTGGAGCAGAAGCGCCTCGTGACCACGCTGGAGGGCAACGCCTCCATCATAGACCGGGCAACCGGATTGACGTATATCACACCGTCCGGCCGGATGAAGCTGCTGCTTCAGAGGGAGGATATCAGCGTCATGGACGAAAGCGGCGCGCAGATCGGCGGGCGCGGGAAGCGGTCGAGCGAGTATCTGCTGCACGAGGCCGTCTACCGGGCGAGGCCGGATGTGAACGCCGTCGTGCACTGCCACTGCCCGTATCTGACGGCGTATGCGCTGCGGTACCGGGACTTCATCGTCCCGGAGGACTGCTCGCTGCACGTTGTATTTCAGCGGTTCGTGTGCCTGCCCTACGGCAAAAACGGGACGCACGAGATCCACAAGGGCATCGAGGCCGCGCTGGCGCACAGCCCGCTCTGCCTGCTCGGCGGACACGGCGTTGTATGTGTGAGCGCTTCCATGGAAAGCTGCATCGGCCTGCTGGAAGCGGCGGAAGGGCTGGCGAAGACGCTGTGGATCGCGGGGCAGATCTAGGCATTTGTAGGGGCCGATGCCTACATCGGCCCGCACAGATTGCACCGCTTTTGCGGTATTCTTCGGCAAATTCGCAACTTCCTTACGGGTCGATGTGGGCATCGACCCCTACATCCATGCAGGAAAATACATACGAATTTGCTGAAAGACTTCTGTCTCTCGCTTCTGCCTGCTGCAACCCCTCAGGTGCTTCGCGCCAGCTCCCCTTTCGGGGGAGCTTTTTTGTGTCACGCTCTGGTGTGGAACGCCTCCTTGAGGCTGGGGTAGAGCATGGCGTAGCGTTTTTTGGTGAGGGCGTAGGCTTCCTGAACCGCCAGGTCGGGTTCAATGTCGCCGCTCATGCGGATTTGGCTGCACGCCTCGGGCAGATTCCCGAACAGACCGATGGCAACGCCTGCGGCTGCCGCCGCGCCAAGGCTCGTGGCGCTGTCGGAGAACGTCGATACATCATGGAGCGTCACATTGCACACATCGGCAAGGATCTGCTTCCAGAGCTTCGACTTGGCCCCGCCGCCGATGATGCGCAGCTCCTCGATCTGCTGCTTTTCGCGCATGACGTCCAGAATCTGGCTCAGGCCGCAGGCCGTGCCCTCCAGAACGGCGCGGAGGAAATGCTCCCGCTTGTGCGTGGTGTTCATACCGAAGAAAACGCCCTGCGCCTGCGCGTCGAAGACGGGAGAGCGCTCGCCCTCCAGATACGGCAGGTAGATAAGGCCGCCCGCGCCTGCCGGAGCGGTCGCCGCAGCGGAATCAAACGCACGCGCGGAAGCGACCTCGAACAGGTCCATGGCCCATGAGACAGAGCGTCCGGCGCACTGCTCGGTGCCGAAGACGTTGCAGCCGTGGCCGTCGAGCGCGTAAATATGGAATACGCGGTGCTGCGGGTCGATGAACGGCGCGTCCATCTGACCGGCGATCCATGCGGTGGTTCCGAGGCTGAGATAGAAATCGCCCGGCTTTGCCACGCCTGCGCCGACATTGGCGCAGGCCCCGTCTCCGCCGCCAACGGACACGGGAATGCCCGCACGCAGACCGAGGCAGCCCGCCGCTTCCTCCGACAACCGGCCCGCGATCTCGCAGCTGGTGTGGATCTGCGGGAATTTATCCAGATCGACGCCCACGTTATGGAACATCTCCGTGTCGTACTGCCGCGTTTCCAGATTCATGAGCAGCCCGTGGGACGCGTCGGACATATCGGTCGTCTCCATGTGGCCCGTGAGGCGGTAGACAAGATAATCCTTCGACTGCAGGATGCGGTATGTACGGGCGTAGAGCCCCGGCTCGTTCTCCTTCAGCCAGAGCGTCTTGCAGAGGGTGGATGCGGGCGAAAGGACGTTGCCGCAGATCTCATAGAAATAATCCCGGCCAAATCTGGCGCGCAGGGCGTTGGAAATGGCCAGCGCGCGGGTATCGGCGTGGATCATGGCGGGGCGCAGCGTCTGCCCGTCCTTGTCCATGGGCAGGCAGCCGAGCATATGGCCGGAAACGCCGATGGCGTCGACACGCTTGACGTATTCGGGCGCAAGCTCCCGCAGCATCATCATGGCGCGCACGGCGCTCATCCACCAGTCGGCGGCCTCCTGTTCGCAGCCGCCGTTCGGGTAGTGGTGCGTGGGATAGGATGTTGTGACGTTGCGGATAATATTGAGATTTTCATCGACCAGCGAGGCCTTCAGGCCGCTGGTTCCGATATCGAATGCCAGTAGTGTGCTGTGCAAATTGAATCACTCCATGTTCGGGATACCGGATAGGCTCCGGTGGGGAATGCCCTGTTTTATTGTACAATATCCCGCAGGAAAAGCAAAGCACTATTTTACGAAATGACCAAAAAAGACTGATACGAAACGCGTTCCTTACAAGGCGCATCCGTGTTTTTTGCGTTCTGACAGACGCTTCATCCTGCGCAGAACCGTCCCGGCATCGATCCCCCGGCGCTTCATCGCCCAGAATATTTCGGGGAACCGTCACGAAAACAGAAAATGCGACCTGCAGTTTACAGTTAGAACGTGCAAAATGGTGGTATTTCGCAGCATGAATCAGTATTATGAAGGAACACTGGAATTCCAAAACGGAGGGTATCAGCATGACATCAGGCGGTAAGCTTGCCATACTTTTCTACGTGGTACTGTATAACCGTATGATGGCGTATGTGGAAAGCCGCGCATATCGTGCAGCGCCGGCCCCGGAAAACAAAACGGAAAGCACCTGAAATCACAGTATTTTAAAAGGAGAGGTTTTTCATGTATACTTACAAAACTGAAATTTTAACGGTCAGCACAAAATGGTTTTCGGACAAGGCGAATGCAGCGGACATTTTGATGCTGGATCAGCTGTTGAATGAAAGAGCTGCCGAGGGCTGGGAGCTTGCGGCATACGATTACATGGGAACGTCAACACAGATAAAGGGCGCGTTTGTTGTGACGTTCAGAAAGGAAACGGCGTAACCGCAGGTCATATACCCGAAGCCGCCTGTTCCCGGCATCCTTCCGGAACACAGGCTGAAATACGCACCCGGCCAGCAATTGTGCTGACCGGGTGCTTGACGTTGTGTATTGTTATAAGGGTCATTGATATGCGCACAGGAAGCTGTTCGTCATGTCCAAAGCGCCTGCGTATAAATGCCCTCCGTCTTCATCCTCGCCACAGCCTCCCGGACCGAATCCAGATCCTCGCGGTAGGTCACGCCGTACCACGCTTCTTCGCACGGCAGCACCTGCACGCTTGCAGACTTGTCCGCCAATTGTGCGTTCACCACAAACGGCAGGAAATATTCACACTTGAGCGGATTGGCCGGAATGGCGTCGTTCAAAAACGCCCCCATACGGTTCCAGAGCTCATCCAGCACGCGCGCCGAGAATCCCCAGAGGTTCATCGACACAATTGTATCGCCCGCCAGCGGGAAGAACTGTACGCCATCCTCGGTATATTCGGCATCCGCGCCCTTTTTGTAGATCTTCGTGCGCTCTGTCACGCCGGTCAGCATCCCGTTTTCGATCTCACACACGCCGCGGGCCACGGAACCGAACTCCGTTACCGTGTTTTTCAGGCGGTAGCCAACCATGGCGTACTTGCTCGCGTCGGTCTGCGCCTCCAGAAAGCTGTAAATCTCCGAAAAGGCCGTACGGCCATAGAAATCATCCGCGTTGATGACGGCAAACGGTCCGTTTACCGTGCCCCTGCAGCAGGCCAGCGCGTGACCGGTCCCCCACGGCTTCGTCCGTCCTTTCGGAATTTCAATGCCCTCCGGCAGACGGTCAAGGTCCTGATATACATAAGACACATGGAAATACCGCTCCATGCGGTCGCCAATGCACGCCCGGAATTCTGCTTCCATCTCGCGCTTGATGATAAACACAACGTCGCGGAACCCCGCACGCCAGCTATCAAACAGAGAAAAATCGATTATGATATGCCCCTCCGGATCGACCGGTTCAATCTGCTTGAGGCCGCCAAAGCGGCTGCCCATGCCCGCAGCCATGATCACAAGGGCCGGCTTCTGTTTGTCCATTTTCCTGCCTCCTATTTCGGGTTATCTCTATCTTATCCATCCCGTTCCTATAAGGCAATCCTTTTGTCGTTTTGTGCACTATTTGATAAATTTCATGGAGCATTTGAAAAAGAGGCTGTGGGTTTAAGCAGAATATGTTAAAATGATCGCACTCCTGCGAAACGCTTCTCTGCACCCTGTATGCGCACGCCGCCCGGCTCCGGCATGACCGCACCGCAGGCTGCAGCCCGGATGCTCACAGCGGCGTGTATGATCTGAACACTATGGATCAACTGCCAAATTAGAAAAACAAAATCGCAATCCAGCGATTGCGATTTTGGGAGGAGCTGCGACGAAATGAGTGAGAAGTGACTTTTCATGCGAAGCATAAAAAGTCGCTGCGAACGATATGCAGTCCGCAGCGACGTGTGTCATGTGAACACTTTGGATCAATTAAAAGTCAGGGGCATCGAACTAGTACGAGTCATAGCTGTCGCAGTTTCAATCGGCATTCATCTCAAGTGTACCTTCTAAATCGCCCACGGAACGTGCGGAGTGAATCTGATAGTGCACTTTGATTATACCGTTGACCGGTTTAATGAGCATCCCATGACTAAACCATCTACATTCACCTGGACGTAGATTGGCAATATCAAATTCGTAATATCCACACCCGATGGAAGATGCTATAAATTCTTCTAGTTCTTCTTTATAATCTTCTTCTGTTTTTTGTGGCTGCGATAGTTGTCCAAATGGACTTGGCACTGGCAGTGTTGGTATATATCTGGATGGCTCAAATGGGGTATTTTCTACGTGAATAGTTCCGTCTTCAGTTGGTGCAAACAATTCGCAGATAATCCCGACATCCTCGTCATCATCATATCTACAGAAGATATGCTGTATACCAGCATATTCGTTCCAAATCAAATTCTCGTTTGGTTCCACGATATCCCCTGTCTCAACTTGGACAACCACGCGGATATTTGTATCCTGCACAGCTGAAATATTCTGTATGGCAAGTGGGATAAAACGCATTCCATCAAATGTTTTTAGATAATTTGTCCTTTCCTCAAGCTGCAGCAGATTATAAGAAAGCCTTCTCAGCTTGCTGTATTTTCCTTTTTCATCGTCTGTTCCGTTGTATTCGCTCTTGTTAAAAGGCAGCGTCAATGCGCATCTTTTAAGTTTTCCAACATTAAAGAAGTCATCTTCGACCTCCGCTCCGAGCCAACGCTTAATTCTAGCTTTATCATTTTCAACGTTCTCCCACACCACAGGTGTCTCCGTTCCTTTGAAAGATTTGGCCATTGCAAGGACTGCCTCCTGAAGCTCACTTTGCGTTTTAGCTGGAAGGAACGATTGTGCGGACACTTCTTGACAGTCTAATTCCTGTTCTTGTTTCTGTTCTAATCGCATCTTTGTTTCTAGTTCTTGTATCCTAGTAAACAGACTTTTAGACTCAGACAGCAATTCCTCATTGTGAAGAGCATAGCCTTCTTGTTTCCCAATTTCAACCGGAATTAGTCTGTCAATAACTGCACGATTAGCAAAACTATACCCTCCAACAACGTGAACGGCCATACCGTCTTTTGCTCGAGGTCGACCTTTTCTGAGGTCACGAATATTAATAAAAATAATTTTAGCAATGTTGTTCTTGACTTCATTCTTGTTCTTACCGTCCAACGAGAAACCTGTAATTCGATTATGCGCAATATCAAACGGATATTCATTTCCGAAATCCGTATTACAAAGGCAAATAATTCTTTCCCAACCAAGCGTCCTCACTGCATAGCCTAATTCAACCAGAACATTTGGATTTGGGCTTTTTTTCGCACGTTTTTGATCTTCGGTGAAACACGGGCTTAAATCAGCAATAAACAAGTCGCAATTGTCTATTTTTGAAAAAAGTGTTGCTACAATGTCTGGAGATCCAGTTACCCGCAAAGTGGCTTCATCTCGCTCCGCCTCAATTGTTTCTGATTCTTGTGCAAGATCTATGGCCTCGTCTATGCACTCCCGTATAAAGTTCCATGTCTTATTCCTAGGCAAATCTGACTGCCAAGAATAAAAAATTTTGAATGTCTGCATAGTCTTCACCTGCGCTGCTTTATTTTTGATCCCGCTGGGATTTGTAATATTATAGCATATTTCGCCAGGCACGTCGATAGATTCCTCCACAAATGCTCCACTCAAAATCATCTCTAAAAGCTCCTTTTTCGAGAGTTTCTCAGATGCAGTCCTTTGCAGGCAGGATAACCGCTGTGCTCTTGTCAACTCCGATTCCATAATGACCACGTTCAGCGTCCAGCCGATTTTCATTGCCAGCCGGAGGAGCATTTGGTCATTTTCATAAGTCCGATAAAATTCGCGCATCCTACGCACGTTGCGCGGGGAAAAGCCTGTGCGGTCAGGGAAATTTGCCTGCAAAAACTCTGCAGCTGCGACCGCCGCGCCTTTCTCCGGACGCTGGCTGATGGCCTTGCCGATGGCATGGATTTCGTCCATCTGCGGAAGATTCTGAGCGAGAATTGCGGTCAATTCCCGGTACATCGTGCCGTAATCCACAGGCTTTCTGACGTTCATGGCTTCTCCTTTCCGCGCCTACGCGCATCGTATATTTCGTCGTTTTGCGAATAGCCTGCTAAACTGCAGCAGTTCATATCGGTCGAAGCTCTCCAACTGCTTTCCGAGCCAATCCAGTTCATCCACGTTTGCCATCGTGTTTGTCATTCTGAGCAGAGCAGGGCAGTCAGGGGCGCGAATGCTTTCGATGTAGCAGTCCTGCTTTCTTACGTCACCAATTTGGAGATTCTGCAAGGCGAGGATCACATTTTCATAGCGTTCCTCTGGGATTGGAAACGTGACTGCCAGCGCCCCTAACTTCGGCTGACTGCGGCTTTTCAGTTTTGCTTCAAACACGTTTTTCACCTCGCTTTTCAATTTTCTGCATATCCGTGAAGGTACACTCACCGTTGCTGCGCCAGCAAACGAGTGCCAACCGCATATACGGACACTGTCCCTCGTATGGGTACCAGCTGCACTGGATAGTCGGCGGCGGGTCCGGATGCGACCGCAGCGGCGGCGCGTGGAAACGTGGCCGCCAATATTCTTCTTGACTGTGTTTCATAAATTCCTCCCTAAACGCAGAAAAGCCGGGACTTCTGAAAAGAAATCCCGGCTCTCTGCGAAATATTACATTGTTTGCTCCATTGTGGGGTGTTGATTCCGTTCCTGCTGTGGCAGAAGCAGCTCGATCTGCTCCTGCACACTGTGGAGCTGCTTTTCCTCGGCATACGAGAGTGTCGCGTCATCCTCCAGCGCAAACGCACACGCGTTCCGGATCACAGCAAGCTGCTCGTCTGAAAAAAGGCGCTGTTCGTTTATCAAGCCTGCACGGGCAGCAAAATCCAGCTTCGCGGCTTCGTAATTCTCCATGAAGTAGTGACCGGCGTGGACGCCCTGTCGGTCGAAGTCCCATTCCCACGTTACAAATTTAGCGCCCGTTTTGCAGGAACGCCCGGCCAGCACCGCATCACCAAAATCCGCAAGCACCTTGTAGGTATCTTCCAGACCGATTGCTTTCAGCGCAGGCGCACATTCAAATATCCGCATATACTCTTTGACATGACCGGCAGTCTGTATCACCGTTCGAAGCTGCCGGTCTACTTCCGGTCCTGTGATATCTGCCGGTCTGAAACGGACGATACCGTCTCTGTCAACCGAGCAGAGCGGCTGCTTGTTCCATCTGACGTGAATCAGGCCGTCTTCCAGCAGTCTTGCGTCCAGATCCCTGCGCAGGAGCTTCTGTTCTACCTCTTGCAGAAATCTTTCCTTCTGCGGTGCGTTTTCTTCGCTCATTTCTAACCTCCGCAGCCCTCTGAAAAAGGGCGCTGGCTGCAAAAATCCCCTTGAAAATGGAAAAGCAGAGGTTCAAATCCTGTTTGAACCTCTGCAAAGCTGCCATTGATCCATGGAGTTTTTAGAAAATTTCCGGCCGTAAAAAAGCCTGAACACCTTGAAACAACTGGGCTTTTCGCCAATTGATCCAAAGTGTTCAGATGATATGTGTTTTCACTACACTATAGATGAATGCAGAAATCTGTGTTTTCGGAAAGGAAGATAGTGTGAAAGAAACCCATCAGGGGTTTCTTTCACGTTCAATTCCCGCCCGCAGGCGGCACGGTCTGCGCAGCAGACCGCTCTCCAGCAAGAAAAAAGACACGCATCTGCGTGTCTTTTCTTCTTGTGTGAACTGAACACTATGGATCAACGGTATTGGGCATTATTTTATCCCAACTCCTTCTTCTGCCTTTCGCTTTTCTTCCTTGTCTTCTTTCACAAACGCTATTATTTTATACTGAATGCTGGCACGGAATAAAAGCAAAGTATTTCCCACTATGCTTTTAAGTTCATATATCGTTCTAAGTGAATATGCGAAGTATGGGAACAGCAGTACTCCCGCCACAATTTCATTTGCTAATTCAGAATTTATTAATGCAAAATTTTGCGGCATACATTCAATAGTCAACTTGTAGACCAATGATATGCCAATTGCGACAAAGTAGATAAACAGTGCGGCTTCGTAGTATTTCGTACTCTTTCTCAGATAGTTTGTTTGCCTATAATAATCAATTTCAAGAAGTTTCTTCACATACTCATCACTGAGAAATGCTAGCAATATCGAATATACCGCGAAAACACATCCAAAAAGCGCGATTTCAACATCCAAGAGAATGCCGCAGATTTTTCCAGCCAAAGAAACAGTTTCTTCTGATCGAGCGATTATAATTGTGAGAATCAACGCCAGCACAAATGAAAAGGCTGCTCCAAACCAGTTCTTTTTGTCTGGTGTGAATTCTGTTATAATTGCAGCCCATATTTGTTTCCAAACTGGTCTCTCGTCTTGAAATTCTTCTATGGCAGTTTGATAATTAAATCCGTCTTCCATTATTCACGCCCTCCAGCCATTATTACACTAGCTCATCAGCGCTTTCAAATGCTCCTTTTCTTGTTCGTAGAGTCGTTCATTTTCCGGACTAACGTTACTGATAATTCCATCCTTTTTCGCTTGGATGATGAGATACTCATCTCCATTCGGGCGGATATTCCCTTCATATTCAATCTTTATGGTCGATGAAAAGCTGCCTTCCTTGACGCGCCGCTTCTCACCAGTATTATCAACAATCTGTAATGACGCTACCGCCAGTCCGCTACTCTCTGCAATCATCTTTGAAATTCCGTCTTTAGAATTTGGAGAGTTAAACACAATATTTGTTGTCTTGCTCCCGACTTTTTTCATGTCTTCGCGGATATGTTGCGTCAATGGTCCTGGATCTAAATCATTGTTTAGTGGGAAAAATCTGAGCTTAAACCAACTCACCTTGTTGACATTCTTCAAGACATCTGCAATACTGTCCTTCAATGGAATATCTACGATATTGGCAATTGCTATCGGCAATTTGTCGCGTTCTGATCTCTCCCGATTGGCATTTCGGACGTATTGGTTTAAAATATCCCGCACCGTTGACTGAAAGCTCCTTGTATCAGGACTCGCAGTTTCATTTCGGACAAGAACCATCCGATGATTCTTTAAAAACACAATAAATCTGGAATATGGAGCTGTCGGAACGTCCGCTGGTGTAGACGCTAATACGCCTTCCTGAACGGTAGTAACAACTTTGTACTGCGTTTCTTTGATAAAATTGCCTACCATTACATATTCGTTATCTACTTCTTTAATTTCTACGCCTGCAAAAAAAATATCTTGGTACGCTGTCTCTCTTACCTCTGATATAATCGCCAGAAAAGGCCGGGAAAATAATATCAGAAAAATGTTTGAGCATAGGAGCATCGTTTTCGCCAAATGTGATGTTAAAATTCGCGAATTGCATGCTTTTTTCGTCCATGATAAAATGTTCCCCTTCCTATGATATTCCTTTTGTGTGTGGTTTCATTATAGCATAGAGGTGTGCCTTTTATCAACAGACTTTTACATTTTCCACAAAAACTCACTTGCTACAGCCGAAATTTTAATTGTATTGTCACAATAGCCTCTAGCCTTGATAAAATCTTCCCTGCGTGGTATACTATCCTAGAAGTAGCAACGTATACGTCGCAAGTTCGAGGTAAAAGATATGATTCAACGCAACTATTATCTGGACCGGCTCATTCGTAATATGTGGAATGGCGAGATCAAAGTCATTACCGGCATCCGCAGATGCGGAAAATCGGTGCTGCTTTTTGAGCTGTTTGACGAATATCTCCGCAATCACGGCACGGATGCCACGCAAATCATTAAAATCGAACTGGATCAGCGGCGGTATTATAAATACCGTAACCCCATTACGCTCTGTGAGTACGTGGAGCAGTTGGTGCTTGGACAGCAGGATAAAAAGCTCTATCTGTTCATTGACGAAGTTCAGCTCACAGCTAAAGTCATAGATCAGGAAAACGGTGGGATCGAGGTCACGATCTATGATATGCTCAATGAGCTGAAGGCTTACAAAAATCTGGATGTCTATGTCACCGGCAGCAACTCCAAAGGGTTGTCCAAGGATATTGCAACAGAGTTCCGCGGGCGCGCAACGCAGATCCATGTATTTCCGCTTTGCTTTGAGGAGTATTACTCGTTTGTTGGCGGGGATGAGCAGAAAGCGCTGGACACTTATATGCTGTACGGCGGTATGCCCCGGCTGCTTTCTATGCAGGATGATAAGGATAAAAAGGATTATTTGTCCTCGCTTTACACGGAATTGTATGTAAAAGATATTGTTGAGCGAAATGGCATCGAGCGTGAGGATATTCTGAATGATATTCTCAATTTCCTTGCCTCTCAGATCAGCTCCCTGACGAATCCAACGAACATCGCAAACGCTATCGCCAGCATGAAAAACGAGAAGGTCAATCCCGCGCTTGTTTCTAACTATGTGCAGGATATTGTCGATTCGTTTCTGATTTCCGTAGCAAAACGATATGATGTCAAGGGCAAAACATATTTCAACTATCCGAATAAGTATTACTATACAGATATCGGTCTTCGGAATGCGCGCCTGAATTACCGGCAGTATGATCCCGGTCATATCATGGAAAACCTGGTCTACAACGAGCTTTTGCGGCGCGGCTACTCGGTCGATGTCGGTGTTGTAACCGACCGAACAAAGGGTGCCAATACGCAAAAGGAGATCGACTTTGTTGTCAATGATGCTGACCGGAAAATCTATATTCAGTCCGCATTCCGAATGGACACGGAGCAAAAGACTGCGTCGGAGCTTGATTCTCTGCTTCTCACCAAGGATTTTTTCAAAAAGATCGTTGTTCGGATGGACATTCCGCATAACTTCTACGATGAAAGCGGGATTTTCCACTGCAACCTGATCGACCTGCTTCTCGGGCGAGTCGAACTGTTCTAAATACTTCATGGAATCTGCGCCACTGTGTATGGCGTTCAGTAGCTGCGTTTTTGACCAGCCGCGGCATAGCGCCTGCTCCAGATACCACTTGCGCACGTCTCTTGTCAGCTCTGCTTCCATGATCACCACGTTCAGCGTCCAGCCAATTTTCATCGCCAGCCGGAGGAGCGTTTGGTTATTTTCATAAGTCCGATAAAAATCGCGCATCCGGCGCACGTTGCGTGGGGAAAAGCCTGTGCGGTCAGGGAACTTCGCCTGCAAAAACTCTGCGGCTGCGACCGCCGCGCCCTTCTCCGGGCGCTGGCTGATGGCCTTGCCAATGGCATACACTTCATCCATTTGCAGAAGATTCTGCGTGAGAATTGCGGTCAATTCCCGGTACATCGTGCCATAATCCACAGGTTTTCTGACGTTCATGGTTTCTCCTTTCCGCGCCGCCGCGCATCGTATATTTCGTCGTTTTGCGAATAGCCTGCTACAATATTTTGTGGTATGATTGCCCTGTTCGTTTGATTCTTGCGAGGGAGGAGCGATTATGCACTACACCGATAACGAAGCCGCCCTGATCGGCGGTCTGATTTCAACTTATTTCTTTCAGCCTGCCGTGCCCGCATCCTTGAAAGATGCCTATAGCCGCGTTTTGGAGCATCTGCATCAGAATGCCCTCACTTCTTCTGACCTACAGCAGATCCGAAAGGCTGTGAATTTTCTGATGCCCATGTGCCAAGCAAACCGGCAGACGCAGCGGGAGCTTATGGGTGTCAACGCAAGGACAACGGCGTTGCTAAATATCTCGCGATAATTACTCTTTCTATTTTCAGGGCAAAGAAGACCCCGGTGTTAGACCGCGTCCTTCTTTGCCCTGATTCTTTTTATGTCTATTCTAGAAAATAGGGAAGACCTTTGCTATACTAAAAACAACCTTATCGTGTGTCGCTACAGGAAGGAAATCAAAATGGAAAATCCAAAGTATATTTCATCATTAAGCGAATATCTGCAGGCTATTGAAGCACTCAAATTTCACTATCCAAATGCGCCCCTTGTTCAAAATCCAACCAGTAATCCATTTTTGTTTCGTGGGTTATCTAACGTCTCTTACTCATTGCTGCCAGGTATTTTACGAGGTCACAAGCAAAAATTTGAAGATCATATAGCAGTAGAAAACAACCTTTATACAACTTGGGCAGATGAGTATGGAATTCTTAACTATTTTATATGCGAAGCGTCTGCATATTTAAAGATACCTGCCACAAACCATCACCAATGGCTAGAGTATGCACAGCATTATGGTGTGCCGACAAGATTATTGGACTGGACAAGCAATCCTTTAGTTGCGTTGTTCTTTGCCTGCCGCAGCGATCATGATGCCGACGCAAAAGTGTGGCTTCTTCACCAAAGAAATTATTTGCGCTTTCTTGCTACAAACATGTCCGCACCGGATGGAAAAACCATTTCTCAAATCATAGACGATCTTCTTTTTTGTAAATCCTCCATCAAATACCCATTTATATATACGCCGTACTATGTTGATACCAGAATGAGTGCCCAGAGCAGTTATTTTATGGTTTGGGGTGCAGATCCAATTGCACTTGAAAATATATTTACACCTGAAATGTACTGTATGCAGTTCAAGGAAAACACAAATGGTAGAGTATACGGTAACCATGAGCGCAACGCCTTATCTTTTGCCCTATATATTCATGCAGATCGGAAACAGACGCTCATGCGTGAATTAGATTCTGTAGGTATCAATGAAAAGACTCTGTTCCCAGGACTCGATGGTATTGGTCGTTATGTTGAGCAAAGGTTCAGATTTAATTATAATGAAGCTATGCAATGTCTCTAGCCGAAAAACCATAGTATTAGCTCCACTATTGTTGTCCTTGGCATTTTCTTATCTTTACCGCTCACAATCATTTTGGATATTTGTATCAATTTGTAGAGCGTAAAAGCCTGAAATGATTACTACATATAGCTCTTGAATCGACCGGCAAGATTCGAGTTGAACAACTCCTGCCAGCACTTCTTTAATCGATGAGAGAGGTATCAAACACGGATTCTCTTCACCCCATACAGCATCACTTACTTTTGAAAAAGCATATCGGCATTTTTCCGGCACACTGGTCTCTGTCGGAAGGTCTCTCTTTTGCAAATCAAAATTCATCGTTTGGAGCGCATCAAAAAGTACATTTATTTCTTGTCTGCATATACTTATCTAATTTAAGGCAGTTGTTTTCCGTCACTGCATATGACGCTCTGGTTCAAACATAACTGTGCATGGTGTCGGGCTCGTTTTAATTTCGCATAAGCCTTACGTCTCATCCATTTTCAGTTGTTGATACTGATGTATATGCAATTTTTCACGCTAAGAAACTCTAAAGGATGTCGTGATTACGTTGCATCGTCCGGTCATGTTTTTATTTTTGTCCATTTCATCATAGTGCAAAGAAAAAAGCTGTTGTTATAACCGTGCTTTTCGTTGCCCTGTTTTTATAACACCCGAACCATCTGCTCATAGAGCAGAACGTACTTTTCATCAATAATTCGGTTGTCGTGGTAATGCCCAAACAGCCAGTAGTGGAATCGGCTGCGGTATCGGATTTTTTCCAAGAAATCCGTCAGCTTATCTGGCTTAAAGTCGGGGCTGATTTTCTGCTGAATTGCTGTCGGTGCGCCGTGTGTGATGATGTAATCGGTCTTCCAGTCCAGTCGTTCCAACGTCTGCTGGGCTTCGGCATATTCCTTGCCGGACGGCAATTCTTCCAGCCACCACGAAATATGGTTGATGCGGAACTGTCCACGATTGCGGCGCATGGAATCGTATCGCTCATAAAAATCCGGGCTGTCCATATCCAGAATGCCGTCTGCAATGTCGTGGCTCTGCGCACCGCCCATTGTGAAGAAGGTGCGGCCTTGCAGCTCGAACGCTTGACCGCGCATCAGGTGAATGACGTGCGGGCGAATTTTGTGTACTTTGCCGCCGTGCCATTGCTCCACCGGATATTCACCAAGGGCATCAAAGTTTTCGTGATTGCCGTCCACGAACAAAACCGTAAACGGCAGGGCTTCCAGCCGGTCGAGTTGCGGATCGTCACTCTTGTCGCCGTTCCAGACGCAGCCAAAGTCGCCACAGACGATCATGTAGTCATCCTTCGTCATCTCAGCTTGCTCTGGGAAATACTGCGGCTGGAATCGGAGAGTGTTTACGTGAAGATCGCCGGTTGCATAGATCATTTTCATCGCTCCAATCGTTGTTTGATTTCCGCGCCGCCCTTGATCCGCACCAGAATCTCGTCGGCGGAGAGGACGGTCACGCGCTCTACGATCTGCCGGACGGCGTTTTCGTTCCATTCTGTGATCGTGGATGCGGTGCTCTCTATGGCTTGTTCTGCCTGCTTCATGCGGGTGCTGACGCGGTCAGTGTCCATGCTGCTTTGCAGAATAGTTTCTTTTTGCTTTTTGAGAGAGGTCTGCTCGGCCAGGATTTCCGCGAACTGTGTGTTGCAGGATTCTTTATCTTCGGCATCAATGGCTTCCGCCAGTAGCCGCTGGAATTGCTCATCTAATTGCACCAGTTGGCGTTCGATGTCAGCAAGGCTCATGGTCTGCCCCTGCACCGGCAGAAGCTCTAAGGAAACTGCATTCTTGATACGATCAAGCAGAGCCGGTTTGTTGCTCATGGCGGAGTTGATCGCTGCCAGAATTGCTGCTTGCAGCGGTTCCTCCTTGATCGTCGGGGACTCGTGGCAGTATTTTGTGCCGTAGTTCAGGCGGCTGGTGCAGCGCCAGACAGGATATTTTCGCCCGAGCGAGGTCCATGTGCATCGCCTGTAGAGCGTCCCGCACTCGCCGCACACGAGCCTGTCCGATAAGGCGTATTTGCTGGTGTAGCAGGACCGTCCTGTGACCGCCGCTTTGGATGGGCTGCGCAGGGCGCTCCGACGCGCCATTTCAGCCTTCACTGCATTGTACTGTTCCCGGCTGACGATGCCCTCGTGGTGGTCTGGCATATAATATTGCGTCATCTGACCGACGTTCTTAATGACCTTCTTGCTGATCACATCTGTGCGGAATGTTTTCTGAAGCAGTACATCGCCACAGTATTTCTCATTCGTCAGGATGCTCTTGATGGATGTTGTTGTCCATTTTGATTCTCCGAGAACCGTTTTGATCTGATTTTCTTCCAGCCAGTCTTGCAGATTTCGCAGGCTGGCGCCGCTCTCATATCGCGTGTAGAGTTCGCACACGATTTTTGCCTGTTCTGGTATGACGCGGAATTTGCCATCTGCATCTTTTTCGTATCCATAGAGCCGGTAGCAAGGGATTTTCAGTGTTCCGACCTTTGCGTGCATCTGCTTGCCGCGCCGGATGTTGCCGGAGATGGACTCGCTTTCAGACTGTGCCATTGCGCCGTACATCGTAATCATGAATTCGCTGTCTGGCGGTAGTGAATTGATGTTTTCTTTTTCAAAGAGGACTCCGATGCCGAGCTGCCGGAGGATGCGCGTATAGTTGATGCAGTCGAGCGTATTTCTGGCGAAACGCTGAATGGACTTTGTGAGGATGAGGTCGATCTTTTTTTGCTTACATTGTCGAATCATCCGCAGAAACTCTGTACGCTTTTTCGTGGATGTGCCGGTAATGCCTTCATCTGCAAAAATCCCAGCCATTGTCCATTCCTTGTTGGACATGATCTTATCGGTGTAATACTCGCATTGCGCCTCATAACTGCTGGCTTGTTCTTCCTCTTTCGTAGAAACACGGCAGTACGCCGCGACGCGAAGCTGCTTTGTGACCGCAGCCGTTTGCTGCAGCTCTGGCTTGGGTGGAATGATAATGACGCGCGGCTTTTCGTCTGTCATGCAAGATCTTCCTTTCCAATGATCTGTCCGTTTTTAAGTTGCAACCGCACCGCCTGGCGCGTCACCAGCACGGCGGAGACGGCACTCTGCAGCAGCTCCGCATTGAGTTCTGCCGTACATTCGAACGCTGTAAACAGCCGCCGCAGGCGTTCGGTTTCATATTCTTCGTTGCCAATGGCGTCGTACTGTTCCTGCGCCAGCTTGCAGATCAGGCTTCTGGCAGCGTCCTCGTCAAGCGGCTGGATGTTCAGGATCTCGTCCAGTTCAGCCTGCGTGGTGCTGTTCGGTGCAGACTGTTTTTCAGGCTGTGTAATGCACTCCGGCTGTTTTGCCAGCCTGCCAAGCAAGTGCGTGACCTGCTGCTCGATTTCCGGTGTGGGCGGCTTGGAGCAGACACGTTTGAGTGCTTTCTGCGCGGGCGTCCGTTCTGGCAATCGCTGCTTGGTCTGGCGCTTCTCGACGGCTGCTTCAAATAATTTTATGTCAACCAGCTTCGGATAGCTGTCTGCGCCGGTGTACTTGGGATTTTCCAAGATTCTGGCAATCATATTCTTATTCCAGCTCTTGCCCTCGTCATAGGCGGGGCCAGTCTTTCTCATCTGTTCTGCGATTTCCTTCAGCGACGCGCCGAGCGTGTATTGCAGGAAAATGTCCTGCACGGCTTTTGCCTCTGGCTCGTTTCGGACGATCTCGCCCATGCGCATTTGATACCCAAACGGCAGCTTCCGATTTCCCATTACCGCTTCGTCCTTTCAATCTGCTCTGTCAGTTCCAATCCATTTATCAGCCGAAACCGCAGGCACTCGTTGCTGTCCACGATGATCTTTGCCACAAGCGCATCGAACAGCTCCGCATCGAAGCTGTCGAGGAAATCCGGCCCGTCCTCCAGTGCGTCCATGAGATCGCGGGTGCGATCCGCCAGATCGTCGCTGTCGGTGTCGAGAAGCCTTGCTTTTTCCTGTTTCAGCCTGCGGAGCTGTTCGCTGAGTTTGTTGTTTGATGAGATAAAAGTGTCAGGGTCAACGCCGCCCGCCTGCTGAAGCTGGGTTAGGAATTGAACCTGACTGAGTGTGTCGGATATTTTCTTGTTGAGAGAAATCACGTCCTCGCTCCAGAGCATCCGAGCATAGCGAATCTTCTGGAGATTCGAGAGCATTTGCGTGAAGATGGGGTCACCGTAGTGCTTGAGCTTATAGTACAGACGGCAGAAAGCCGCGTTGATGGTTTCCTCCGGAATCTGCCGGATTGTGCATCCCGAAGATCGGTCATGTCCCAAACACACCCAGTAGACCGTTGTACCGATTTCTTTTCTGCGAAACACGGAATTGCACGATCCGCAATAGATTTTCTGCCGTAATGGGTACGGCTTATCGTGCCTTTTTGCAATTTTTTGAGACTTTCTTTCCATTAGCTCCTGAGCCAGACGATATTCATTTTCTGATACAATGACTGGATGTGTGTTTTCTGCCCAATATGAGGATGCTTCTCCATGATTACTTTTACAACGGAAAGGAAACTCATTGGGCGTATAAAATTTTTGCCACTTTGAATTTCCAGTGTATTTTTCATTTCTTAGAATATACCGTATGGATGACGAATCCCATTGTACCTTTCCATTTTTACACGGTATTTTATATGCGCATAATGCTTCTGCAATTTTCTCGGTGCTGTTGCCCGCAAGGAATTCAGAGAAGATTTTCTGCACAATAGCTGCTTCCGCATCATTGATCTGAATCTGCTTGTTGACTAGCCTGTAACCATATGGGAGGTAGGAGGGAATGAATGTGCCATCCTGCATTCTCTTTTGAACGCCCCATTTGACATTCCCCGAGATGGACTCGCTTTGTTTCTGCGCCAGTGATGCCATGATCGCCGTGACCATCTCGCTGGACACCCTGGCCGTATCGATGCCCTGTTCCTCAAACAGAACGCTCACGCCGAGTTCTTTGAGCTCCCGGACGGCTGCGAGGCAGTCCTTCGTGTTCCGGGCGAAGCGGGAGATGGACTTGACCAGAATGCGGTCGATCTTTCCCTTGCGGCAGTCTGCCATCATGCGCTTGAAGTCCTCGCGCTTGTCAACGGACGTGCCAGTGATGCCGGAATCTGCGTAGATGTCGACCATTTCCCAGTCTGGATTGCCGGAAATGAGTTCTGAATAATACTGATTCTGCGCGCGGTAGGAGTTGAGCTGATCCTCGCTGGAGGAGCTGACGCGAGCGTAGGCTGCGACGCGCAGCTTCCGCGCGACGATCTCGTCATGCGCCGGGATGACTATGACGCTCCGCTGTTCCAGCGCAAGATTTCCGTTGGTCTGCTTCTTTGCCATGCCGTCCACCTCCCTGTAGCAACACACACTACTACAATATTTTCAGAATAGCTATGAACAAAACGGAGAAAAATCAAGCGTAAAGTGTGAAATTTGCACCAAGCTCGACAGCGATCCGCCGCGCGATCTTTTTGATTTCATTCTCAGAAAACCCGACCGTTCGGAGCGCCTTCAGGAGCTGGCAGATGCCTAAAAAATCAATGTTCGGATTCATTGCATTTCTCCTATACACAAAGCGGGAACCGTATTCCATAGCGGGATACGGTTCCCGCGGTTTCTGACATTTGTGCTTCTGGCTTTATTTGTCGCTACATCCCAAGCCAATGGGCGATTTCAAACAGCGGCGGCTGGCTGCCGCTCCACGGGTCTTGCACCCCTCCGAGGATCTCTCCGAGCTGCCCCCATTACGTTCCGTTGTGGCTGGACAGGTGTACCATTATAGGTTGGCAGGGTCATCGCAAAACAGCTTGCCACGGCTGCTTCCGGCTGGATGGGGCCGCTCGTCACCTTATTGGGCCGTCTTTATACAGCAGAGCTGTACAGGTGGTCTTCGCGCATCCGCCAAATCGCTTTCCCTCGTCGGGTTCTGCCAACTGATGTACTGTTGAATCGGATCTTTACTTTTCAAAGAACAACCGAGGTAAATGTCCCTCTATTTAATCCGACAGAAAATCGCGTTTTGACCAGTCACTTTTTCAAAAATTTTTAATTTTTTTCTTTGCCCACTGGATGGACTCCAAAGCCGCGTTATATCCGCAGTTTTCAGCCTTCGCAATGTCGTGAATCGTCAAACCTGATTCAAGCAGTAAAAAGCGTCGGCGCTGCGTGGGCGTCAGTTTTGCCTGTGCAACCGCAGCCGACAGGCGTTCCATTTGTTCCTCGCTTATATACTGCTCATCCAGCGTCTTTGATGCCAACTCAGGAGCATTCGCAGGTCTGGCCTCCAGCCGGAGCTTTTCTATATGGCGCTCATCACGCTTCTCCTGTTTGAGATCTTCCAGCTTGAATTCCCGTGTCAGAACCGTAAACAGCCGGAAGTCCAACCGGATCACCCGCCCGGCATCCGGAGATTCCGGGTAGACATCCTCAATATGTACGATCGCCGCTTCCGGCTTTATTTTGATCAGTTCGCGGTGAGTTTTTTCGTGAGCTGGAACCAGTCAGATTCGATTCCATTTTGGACAACTTTAATCAGCATATTGCTGCCTCCATTTCTGAATTTCATTTGCGCGGATGGGCAAATGTCAGAAACGGAGGGGCGCGAATGGGGTAATAAAAATCCGTCAGCGCGCTTCGGCTGCAATTTGCAGCGCATGCACACTGACGGACGCTAAAAATATTCACCAGTAGTTCCACTCGACGCCGTACAACTGCCACTTGTTTGAAAGCGGCCTTGCGGCAAGAGTGGAATCTACCGGTGTTCTGGGCTGCTGGTCACCATCGGAGGCGCAGCCCACGCCTCTTTTTAGGGAAAAATAGCATAAAACGCTCCATCCCGGCAGGAATGGAGCGTCTTAGTCGCACGGATTGCCCTCCAGCACTGCCGTTTTTTTATATGCGGCGCTGGAGGTATTTCCTTATTTCGCCCTCTGATAGTGAACAAAATTCGACACCATTAGAGCATTTCTGAAACAGCGGGTATTCTGTACAATACTCGTGTCGGAGGTGAACTACTGGTGTCGATTTATAATACTCCATTAGAGGAGCGTTTCGGTGAAAAATTGGAAGAACTGCGCGAAGGGAAGAATATGACGCGCGAACGGCTTGCAGAGCAAGTTGGGCTTACCGCGAGGCATATCGCCGCATTGGAACGTGGTGAGCGGCGGCCGACGCTCAATACAATGGAAAAGCTGCTGCGGACGCTGGGCGCACCGACCGAGTGGCTCGTCTATCCGGAGTTTGAAGAGCAAAATGCCCGCTTACGCGAGATTTCCCATTTGGCTGCTACATTTTCGGATGAGCAGCAGGAATTCCTGCTCGGTATGATGCGCCTGATGCGGAAGCAGAAATACGGGTGAGAAGCATAGCAGCAAGCGGTCGGTTGTCGCTACTTCTCACGATGCCGATATTCTTCTACAGCCCGCAAGACTTCGTGCATCAGAGTCCGCTCAGATGCAGTAACAATGAGATCTGAGGTTTGCTCTCTGGAAAGTATATCCGCAAATAGTGCATCTGTGGAGCAGTGGAGCGCTACTGCAATTCTGGCACAAAGGACTGCGCTTGGTCTGGCCTTCCCTAATTCGATATTTGATATATACTTTTGGCTGCAATCTGCCCGCCTAGCAAGTTCCTCCTGCGATATCTTTCTTGCTTTTCGCAGCTGATAAATATTTTGCCCAAGACGAACATAGAATGCAGCTTCTTCAGCTTCAGAGTTTAATTTCCATGTCATAATTGTACTTTATTTGCGTGATTGATTCATACCTATTGAATGTAGCAGTATTTCAGAACTCATACTTCTATTTACTTCAAGATGCCATGAAATGCAATAACTGCATTTCATGGCATCTTGCTGCTAAAACACAGAATTACTTGAGAACAAAGAGCGAAGCGCTAAGAGGATAAACCGTTACCTTACTTAGCCATGTTTTCATTTATATTCTGTCCTTTCATAAACTCGTCGATCAAAGCGTATAGAACCAGACTGCCGCAGACCAGCAGTAAGCGCGGCCGCAGTTTCCTTCACCGGTATAGGAGTTGCTGTTTTCGGAGGCTCCGCCTTTTTGCAGTGCGTTTTTATAGCGTGAGAGAATCATTTTCCCCAGAGTACGATCCCCGGCAAGTTCAGCTGCCCGCGCCAGAATGACCTGCTGACAACCCCATACAGAGCCGCGCCAGTATGCTTCGTGCTGTCCGTCGAGGTGCTTCTCGCTGGCAAACGCTTCGCTTGTCAGCCCATACTCGCCAAGGAAATCGGAGCGGAGCAGGGAGAGAATCTGCTTTTTGCAGCCGGGCGAAAGGTACTTCGCGGCCAGCGCCTGCTGCGGCAGCAGGCTTCCCGTAATAAGCGGAGAGCCATCATCCATTGGTCTGACAAAGAACTGCTTGCCGTCATAGAATCTGGCTTCCGCTTCTTCTGCAAGCTGGACAGCATGTGCATGATAGGTCGCGGCAGAAATGGAATCGTCGAGCATTTCAGCGAATGCCGACAGCAAATCTGCGGTGCAGGACAACATCGCATACAGATCCGGTGATTGAATGTGCGGATAACGGTCAAAGCACGTTGCATTATCTGCACCGGACTCATTTCCGTGCCAATAAACCGGCGCATTCTGCCGGCCGTGCAGCCACCAGAAAAAGTTGCGCCGCATCGCCGGATAAATACGCTCGATCTGTACCTGCTCACAGAAATATGGATGCATCTTCATAAGGATCGCGTAAATAAACGCATGGACTGGCGGCTTCGTAAAGCCGCGCTCCACACCAAATGGGCAAATGGTATCCGGCATTGCTCCCTCTGCATCCAGATTATCATAGACAAGCTGGAGCTGATAAAACGCAAGCGCCGGGAACGCTTTTGCTACGCCAAGCGCATGAAAACAGTTGTCCCATGACCAGACCGCGTTCATGCCCTCCTTGTTGCAAAGGATTGTTTCTTCTTTGTAATTTCCAAGCGGAGCTACGATGCTTTGCCACAAAACGAAAGCCATCTCCCGGTCGATATCGGAGCGCGCCCCCATTTTCTCACACCAGTCAGAAAAGTCTGCACGTTTTTCGGCGCAGCACTGCTCGAAATCCGGGCAGGAAAGCCGCGGCGTGCCGATGGAGTATGTCTTATAGATTACCACTTCAAAGTCTGAACCTTCCGGCTCAATGTGAACGGAAACATTGCCGCTGTGGATCTGTCCTGGCTTCCATTCTGCGTCCAAATGCACCTGCCCTTGCTTTGCATAGAGCCAGATATGCGCATTCGTTTTGGTGTCACAAATATGTATCACATGATCCTGCTGCACAGCGGTATGCGCACGGTAAGCTGTGTCATCATCATAATGCAGCACCAGCAGAGCATTTCCCTTCAGCACAGCATAAAAACCCTGATAGAACGTCCATGCATAACGGGCGCGTTCACTTATGATTGAAATTCGGTCTTCCCGCACATGAACACCGGCGTCCCCTGTGTTTTCCATAAAAAACAGGTTCCGATTTCTTGTACGATCCTCCAGCGTTTGCAGGCAAATGCCTGAACTGCTGGCATAAAGGCGATAGTAAGAGTCACGAAGACTCCATGCAACACGGTTGTTGTCAAACTGCATGATACCTCCTCCAGCGCCAAAGCATCCTATTTATGATTTTGTGTGTGTAATCACTTCGCCATTGCTCTCAATGACCTGCCGATACCAGTATCCGCTGTCCTTGATCGTGCGCTTCTGCGTTTCAAAATCCACATAGATGAGGCCGAAGCGCTCGGAGTAGCCCATCGCCCATTCAAAATTATCCATGACAGACCAGTAGAAATAGCCGAGGACATTCACTCCGGACTGCATGGCCTCCTGCACATTCAGAAGATAGCGCTGCATGAAATCAATGCGGTTCGGGTCGTGAACCTTTCCGTCAAGCGACACCCAATCGTGACAGCTCATGCCGTTCTCTGTGATCAGGATCGGCGTGTGGTAACGATCATGCAGGAAGCGCAGCACCCATTTCATGCCGCGTGGGGTCACATCCCAACCGGATACATTGCGCGGCGCGCCGGGAGCCGCTTCGACGAAGCCCTGCTCTTTTGACCACAGGCAGCTGTTATAAAAGTTCTGACCGAGGAAATCAAGTGTGCCTTTGATCTCATTTAGATCCTGCTGCCACCCCTGCGGAAGATAGCAGCCGTATTTTTCAATACCCACAGCCGGATAGCTGCCGAGAATAATCGGATCGCTCCACCACGAAACGGAAGCATACCAGTCAAAATCCATGCGTTCCATCGTTGCTTCACGCGCCGCTTCAATGTCGGCTTCTGTTTCCGTCGCAGGGCAGCAGAACAAGCCCTGCTGCGCAATGCCGACCTGCAAGTCGTCAAAGCCGCAGACTTTCATGGCGCGGTACGCTCTTGCGTGTGCCAGCAGCAAATGGTGACCCATTGGGATGGTTTCGGAAAGCGACATTTTCAATCCGGGAGCGTGCGTTTTTCCGTTCATGAAACCGCCCATAAAAACGGGTGGCTCGTTGAACGTCATAAAGTGCTTCACACGGTCGCCAAGCCGCTTGACAACTGTGACTGCATAGTCCGTGAACCACTGCGGGAAATCCGTGCTCATCATGCCGCCGCGCTGATAGATCGCCATCGGCATATCCCAATGGAACAGCGTCACATAGGGCGTAATGCCGTTTTTCAGCAGTTCGTCTACCAGATCGCTGTAAAATTGCAGTCCTTTTTCATTGACAACACCCGTGCCGTCCGGCAGGACACGCGGCCATGAGATAGAAAAGCGGTAGGCTTTCAGCCCCAGCTCCCGCATGAGCGCAACGTCCTCTTTCCACCGATGATAGTGGTCGCAGGCGACCTCGCCAGTCTGCCCGCGGAAGATCGCGCCGGGCTTGCGGCAGAATACATCCCAGATGGAATCGGACTTGCCGTCCTCATTCCACGCACCTTCAATCTGATAGGCTGCGGATGCTGCACCCCAGACAAAATCTTTGGGAAACTCATATTTCTGCATATCGTTACCTCTGTACTCTGCCTGTGCCGTCGCCACCCATGAGCTTGGTCACGTCGGAGACGCCCACACGATTGAAATCGCCGATGATGCTGTGCTTGAGGCAGCTTGCCGCAACCGCAAATTCCAGCGCGGATTGCTTGTCCTCATAATGATTCAGGCCGTAGATCAGACCGCCTGCAAAGCTGTCACCGCCGCCCACGCGGTCGATGATATCACGGATTTCGTATTTCTTGGAGACGTAGAAGTTTTTGCCGTCATTGAGGCACGCCGCCCATCCATTCCAGTCGGCAGAGTGAGACTCGCGGAGCGTGATGGCGATGCACTGCATATTCGGATACGCTTCCAGCACCTTATTGCCGAGGGCGCGGTATTTCTCGCGGTCAAGCTCACCGGATTCGACGTTCACGTCAGCCGTGATTTCGAGCGACTTCTGTACGTCTTCTTCGTTGGCAATCGCCGCGTCGACGTACTTCGCAAGCTCCCGCATGACCTCACTGGCTTTTTTGCCGTATTTCCAGAGGTTCTTACGGTAATTCAGGTCACAGGAGACGATAATATCTCGTTTCTTTGCCTCTTTTACGGATTCCAGACTCAGTTCCATCGCGGATTCGCTGATTGCAGGCGTAATGCCCGTGATGTGGAACCATCCTACGCCGTCAAATGCCTTGTTCCAGTCGATAACACCGGGTTTTGCCAGCGCAATCGACGAATACGCACGGTCGTAGACCACCTTGCTCGGAAGCTGGTTTGCGCCTGCTTCGAGATAATAAATCCCCATGCGCCCCTCGCCGCGGACGATTTTTTTCGTGTCCACACCGAAATAGCGCAGTTCCCGGATGCAGGCGTCGGCGATGTCGTTCTGCGGCAGAACCGTCAGAAATTCCGCATCCATGCCGTAATTGGCAAGGCTGACAGCAACGTTTGCCTCACCGCCGCCGAACGTCGCTTCCAGCATCGGGGACTGGAAAAAACGCTCATGTCCCGGCGCTTTCAGGCGGAGCATGATCTCGCCAAATGTTAAAACCTTCATCCGCGCACCTCTTTCACAATCTCGCTTGCTTCGCGGCACAGCGCCGTCACTGCGTTAAAATTGCCAGCGGCAATTTCTTTCTTCGGGCACAGCCAGCTTCCGCCGACGGCGTGGACAAACGGCGCTTCCAGATATTCTTTCAGGTTTTTCGCGTCTATTCCGCCGGTCGGGATAAATTTGATCCCGCCGAATGGTGCAGAGAGAGCTTTCATGGCTTTCAGACCGCCGTAAACACCCGCCGGGAAGAATTTGACCACGTTCAGGCCAAGCTTCATCGCGGCCATGATCTCCGTGGGCGTGACGCAGCCGGGGGTGATGGGAACGTTCCGTTCTACGCACCATGCAGCGACTTCGGGGTCAAATCCCGGCGAGACAATGAATTTCGCGCCGCATTCCAATGCCTGTTTGCACTGGTCGAGTGTGATAACCGTGCCTGCGCCGACGAGCATTTCCGGGCAGCTTTCGCTGACCGCTTTGATCGAATCCGCTGCAGCCGCCGTGCGGAACGTGATCTCCATCACGTTCACGCCGCCTGCCAGCAGTGCCTTTGCGGTCGGAACCGCGTCTTTTACGTCGTCCAGCACGACTACCGACACAACGCCGCAAGCAGATATTTTATCAATTATTTCTCTCATAGTTTTTATCCTACCATATATAAACAGTTTCCCAACGCTTTTCTTGCCCCGGCTCCAGATCAATATGGAGCTTCGGTTCGATGGAGAAAACGCGATGGTTCATCCATACCTGCAGCTCCTGATATGGATAATTCCCCACAGCCTGATAGATTGACCTGCCATGTGTATTCAAGAGGTTCTGCGTATTCTCCTGTGCATCTGACATATCCCACTGGAGGCATACGCCATCTGCATCCAGATACACCGTTGAAAACACAGCTTCGACAGGTGAGCAGCTCTGCATCTGCGGATCGTTTCTTTTTAATTTCCCACCGCTGTTTATTTGCAGAATGGCCTGCGGTCGGACTTTTTCAATCGGCAGAAACACATGAGAATACCAAAGCGTGTTCCATCTGGAATTGCCTGTATTTTTTAAGGTGTGTGTGACAATAAGCTTATTTCCGTTCAGGGCGATTTTCTTCGTATAGTGATATCCATTGTGTGCCAACTTAGCCGTCTGAATATACGTCAGCGAATCAGGGATTCTCAGCACTTCGGTATGCGCTTTTTTCGTGACTGGGTGCTCATCCCAGTTTGAATAAGGCTTGTCGCTGGTTTTCATCTCCGCGCCGACACCGATTTTCAAAAAGTATTCGCCGCGCGGCGCTTCTTCATAGCCAGGCTGCATCTCGAACTCATCCGGGAAGCCACTGCCGTGAAATGGATGAAATACCTCTGTAGGTTGACCGAGTACCTGCTCGTTGGACTTTTTTTGAATGATCTGCGTAATATATCCACAATGACTGAATCGTGTGTGCAGATGGGGATCTGCCGTTTCGTTTGGATCGCATACCTCTATACGAAGGTCGCTGTTTTCAAGAAGAAATGCCATATCCGTTCCTCTATGTCAGTTCATAATATACCGGCTGTGGTCAATGCAGAATGTCTGCGCCTCGCCATCCGGCAGCTCGACCAGTTGATCGCCGATCACAACCGCCGCTTCACGGTCGCTGGTCACAGTGAATGAATTTTCTGTCACGGTCACATCGAACAGCGTACCTTTGTACTGCACGGAATACTTGAGACTCTTGATTTCTTTCGGAAGGATCGGATTTAAGCTCAAATGATTGTTTTCAAAAGAAACACCGCCGAAGCCGTATACCGCAGCAGCCCATGTTCCGCCTGCGCAGGCCGTATGAAGCCCTTCAAAAAGGTTCTTGTCCAGATGGAGATTTTTCAGATCCAGCAGCGCAGTCAGATACAGATAGCCATAGGCATACTTCCCATAGCCATTTCGCAGTCCGGTAATGCAGTGGATCGACGGCGACAGCGAGGAACCATGCAGGCAGCGCTGTTCGTAGTACGCATAACTCTGCTTTTTGACCTCTCTGCTGAAATTGTCAGGGAAAAGATAATGCATCATCACAACGTCTGCCTGCTTCAACACCTGTGTTCCATCTGCGTAAGAATACGTCTTGTTTTCCGGCATATTGAAAGAATCACGCTTGATCGGCACAATGTCTCTTTGCGCAAAGAAGCCATGATACTGCTCATTTACACCGTCTCTGGTCTGCGGATATGCCATATGCGTGACAACCTCCAGCAGTGATTCACGCACTGCATCGGACCAGTTCGTGCATTCCGCCAGCTGCTTGTAATCCTCCGGTGCACATTTGCAGGCAATATCCATCAGATCAACTGCCTTTTGGATGTTCCATGCGGCAAGATGATTCGTATAATAGTTGTCATCTGCATGAATGTTGTATTCATCTGGGCCAATCACATTCAAGAAGTGGTATAAGCCATCCACGCCCTTTTCTGCTCTGGAGGCATAGAATTTTGCAGTCTCCACAATCACTTCGATGCCATAAGCGGCAAGGAAATTCCAATCGCCCGTTTGCAGATAGTAATTATTAAATGCGTAGGCAATATCCCCAGAAATATGGATCTGGCGGTTTGCGCAGCGCTCCCAATCAGGCGGTGTCACATCCGCACCTGTTGCCGTGCTTGTCCACGGATATTTCGCGCCGGAAAGCCCCTTTTCGGCGGCAAGTTTTCTGGCCTCATCCAGTCGGTGATACCGATACAGCAGCAGGTTCTTTGCAACCGTTACATCCGTTGCAAGATAAAAGGGCAACATAAAAATCTCGGTATCCCAAAAAACGTGGCCAAAGTATCCCTGACCATGAAGACCGGTTGCACTGATTGATGTATCATCATCCTGCTCATTTCCGAGCTGAACCAGATTGAAGATATTCCACCGGATTCCCTGCTGAAGCTCGATATCGCCATCCATTTCGACATCAGCTGTCCGCCAGTGCTTTTTCCAGTAGCAGAAGTGTTCCTGCACAATCGAATCAGCGTCGCTGACTGAGCGGGCAAGTTCGTCCAGCGCCAAGCTTTCAAGCTGCTCACCGTCGCGTGACGTGTAGATTGCTGCAATTTTTTGATAGTACCGACTTTGCCCCGCTGCAATTTTCACGCGGAAAGACTCCGCAATGCCGTTTTGCAGATGCTCAATGCTTTTATGTCCGTCGCCCTCTGTCTGTGCAGCGGCGAAGATGGCCCCGTTCGTTTCTGTGACGCGCGCATCCAGCGTCACTGCTTTTTCGCCTGCATTTGCGCAAAGAAGCTCTGTCCTTGAAATATAGTCCTTTAAGCGGGGGATAAACTGCGGATTCTCGCACAGCGTGTTTTTGAAGCAAACAGACAGCGTTGCGCTGAAATTCAGCGCAGTGATTTCAAGTTCCTGCAGCAGTATATGCTTTCTGGTTTCGGAAACCAGCATAGCAGTCCGGATTTGAAGCCGTTTCTTTGCGGCATTGGAAAGAATGTAGGTGTTGTACACAACGCCGTGTTTCATGTCCAATATGCGCTTGCATGATTCGATTTCACAATTCATGAAATCATAGTTTCCATCCGACTCACGAATTTCTATGAGGTTCAGATCCGGCATAATCGCATACGCGGGCGTGATCGCTTTGTTTTTCAGCGTCAGGCCGCAAACTTCTTCAGCGGTATCTTTTTCGGGCTTATCGTAAACGCCTGTAATATAGGTACCCTGACATTTGTTCGCGCTCGGCAATTCCAAAGCGCCGCGCACGCCCATGTAGCCATTGGAAAGGGTGAAGACTGTTTCCAGATTGGCTTCGTCAGCAGCATCATATCCATCCCGGATGATCTGCCACGCAGCATTTTCGGAAACACTAGAATGATCCGTTATCAACATCTTATCTCAAGTTCCTCTCTTGTGCCGTGGTTATTCTGCGTCCGGATACTCGTTGCAGAGCAGACGGTACGGGGCTTCGTCTTCTTCGATCTTCGGGAAACGACCCACGGGCGGATTGAAGCGGTTGTCGGTGTTGTCGTCGTTGCACTGGCTGACCTCGCCCAGCAGGACGGCTCCTGTTCCTGGTTCGACTTCAAAATCGTGATACATATACTGCTGGATGTGGATGCTCTCGCCCGGCATGAGCTTCACCTGTGTCCCAGCAGGAACGGTGTAGGTTCGCCCATCGCAGTGAACGGTCACATCGGATTCACGGTCGATGGATTCATCGGGCAGGCTGTTGTAGACGCGGATCAGGACGTTTCCGCCGCCGCGGTTGATAATATCCTCGGTCTTGTACCAGTGAAAGTGATTCGGGGAATACTGCCTCTCTTTCATATAGAGCAGCTTCTCAGCGTAGACCTTCGGATACTTGTCCTGCATGGCGCGGTTGCCGTTGCGGATGGTGATAAGCGACATACCGACCTTGTCAAAGTCACCCAGACCGTAATCGGTGATGTCCCAGCCGAGCATACAGTCACGGACTTCGTCGTATTCATGCCCTTTCGACTTCCATTCTTCAGGCGTGAAGTGGCAAAACGGCGGCAGGTAGCAATGCTCCTGCGCACACATAGCTTCCAGCTCTTTCAGAGCCTTGTTTATTTCTGAGCGTTTCATTTTGTTTCCTCTCCCACTGCTAATTCCAGTAAATCCACACTGTCCAAACCGCTATAATGCAGATCGCCGCCATGCGCGTTTCCTACAGCAACTGCGTACATTCCAGCGCTTTTTGCCGCTGCAATTCCAGCATCGGCATCTTCGACTACAATGCAGTCCTGCTGGTTCTTATGCAGCAGCTCTGCTGCCTTCAAAAACACTTCCGGATCTGGCTTTGATTTCGTGATTTGCGTTCCATCAACAATCGCGTCAAAAAGATCGATTAGACCAACCTGCATCAAAATCAATCGGGCATTTTTGCTGGAGGATGCGACTGCCGTTAAAACGCCTGCTTCACGCAGACGAATAACCGTTTCCCTGGCTCCGGGCAAAATTGCCGCATCCGTAAGCGCATGAATGAGCTGCACATAATAGCGGTTCTTTCTTTCCGCAAGTGCCTGTTTTTCTTCCTCTGAATATGTCCTTGCCGCTTTTTCTAACACAATTTCCAGACTTGCCATTCTGCTGACACCGCGCAGCCGTTCATTATCGATGCGCGTAAAAGGGATATGTTCTTCGTCAGCCATTTGCTTCCACGCGCGATAATGACAATCATCTGTTGTAACCAGAACACCATCCAGATCAAATAAAACCGCTTTCTTTTGCATGACGTTGCTCCTTACGGCTGCTTGCCGATATATGCCAGAATGCCGCCGTCCACATACAGAACGTGGCCGTTCACAAAATCGCTTGCGTCACTGGCAAGGAACACTGCCGGGCCGATCAGATCGTCCGTTGTTCCCCAGCGACCGGCCGGCGTTTTAGAGATGATGAACTGGTCGAACGGATGGCGGCTGCCGTCCGGCTGACGCTCGCGAAGCGGTGCGGTCTGCTGCGTGGCGATATAGCCAGGCCCAATGCCGTTGCACTGGATGTTCGCACCGCCAAACTCGGAGCAGATGTTCCGCGTCAGCATTTTCAGGCCGCCCTTGGCTGCGGCGTAGGCCGAGACTGTTTCGCGGCCAAGCTCACTCATCATGGAGCAGATATTGATAATTTTACCGTGACCCTTTTCGATCATGCCGGGAATGACCGCCTTGGAGCAGATGAACGGCGCGACCAGATCAACGTCAATGACCTTGCTGAAATCTTCAACACTCATATCCGTCATGGGGATGCGCTTGATAATGCCCGCGTTGTTGACCAGAATATCGATCACGCCGACCTCCTCACGGATGGTCTTGACCAGCGCCTGCATTTCCGGCTCGCTCGTCACGTCCGCGACATAGCCGTGGACGTCCACGCCAGCCTCTTTATAGGCGGCGATACCGCGCTCTTTACTGGCTTCATTCGAGCAGTTGAAGCAGACGGTTGCGCCCGCCTGTGCAAGGCCGACGCCGATAGCAAATCCAATCGAATGCGCGCCGCCGGTAATCAGGGCAACCTTGCCCGTCAGATCAAACAGATTCTTCATAGTATCTCTCCTTATTTCAGGTTTGGCGTGTCGATCACGTCCATATCGTCGTATTCCATGTTCTCGCCGACCATTGCCCAGATGAAGGTGTAATTGCTCGTGCCGACGCCGGAATGGATGCTCCACGACGGGCTGATGACCGCGTCGAAGTTTTTCATAACGATATGGCGGGTTTCGTTGGGTTCGCCCATCATGTGGAACACGACCTGATCGTCGGGCACTTCAAAGTAGGTATAGACCTCCATACGGCGCTCGTGCGTGTGGCAGGGCATGGTGTTCCAGTTGCTGCCCGGCGCAAGCTGCGTCAGGCCCATTGAAAGCTGGCAAGTCTTGACGACACTGGGGTTGATGAACTGGTTGATGGTACGCTTGTTGCAGCCCTCCAGCGTACCGACATTGCGCTTGACCGCGTCTTTAATCGTGATGAGCTTGTTTTCGTAGCTGCAATGGGCGGGGGCGCTGGTCATGTAGAAACGCGCGGGATTTTCCGCGTCGTCGCTGGAGAACAGAACTTCCTTCGTGCCCTTAGTCAGATAGAGACAGTCCTCATAGCCGAGGTGATATTCAACGCCGTCAGCCTTGACCGTGCCTGCGCCGCCGAGGTTGAACATACCGATCTCACGGCGTTCGAGGAAGTAGTGTGTGCCGAAATTTGCCCAAACGTCTAGTCCCTTGTCGATAGAAACAGTCTCATGCATCGGCATACAGCCCATCGTGACCATGCGGTCAACGTGGCTGTAGACGGAGACGACCTCGTCGGGCTTGTACAGACCGGTGATTAAAAACTCGTCCCTGATTTCTTCGGTAGTGTAGCGCTTGAAATCGCGCTGGTTGCAGGAATAGCGGATGTCCATATTCAGTTCTCCTCTCCGATTTGTTTCAGTTGTTGGATGGTGTTTTTCAAGGTTCCGCCGATCAGCCCCTCGGTGATGACCGTTACATTTTTGTTTTTCAGTGCAAATTGAATCGCCGGGTCGTTTGCGTTGGCCTGCGCATCCTTCCAATGAACAGCCAAGATCTTATTGCCGTAAAGCTCGATGGCGCGGCGAGTCTTTTCCGCGCGGCGCGGGTCTGCGTCGCTTTCGAGCAGATTCACAGGATCGAGAATGGCATACAGGTTGTCCGAACCCACGTCGGAGATCAACTGCGCCGTCTTTTCCGGCGAGCACAGCGGATGCACCCAGACCGTCTCGACCGCGCAGCGGACATTGTGTGCCGACGCGTCGTCGGCAAAGCGTCGGAAAACAGGCACGAGCGCCTGATAACGCGCTTCGTCGTTCTGTGCCGCTGTGACGCCCAATGCTGTTTCCGTTGCGATGCAGCCTGCGTCCAAAATCTGCGCATAGCGGATGTGCTCGTGAAACCGCGCCTGTCCTTCATCCGACAGCGGATCGATATAGCAGCCGTAGACAGCGATGCGAATGCCGCTGCGCTGAAACGCTTCCGCCAATGTTTCTATGTGTTTGCGATTATAAATGAACTGCGGGAAAGACTTATGCACGACAAGCTGAATCTCATCTACGCCAAGTGCGCACAGCTGGCTGCATAGGGAATCCGCATTTTCCGCAGGCACGTCATGTCCGCGGACACCGATTCTAAGTTTCTTCATTTTTACTCCAATTTCTTTTCGCATCAGATTTATTCTGCATACCACTGATCTGTCTCTCCGTCCGGCGTTTTGTCTTTCTCTGACATATACAGCAGGAGGATCTTGTCCATTGGCTTTGACCAAAGCAGGGCAAATATGCCCGGCAAAATCATGAGCAGGACAGGCTGCCAAATAACAAGAATGACGCTGACGATCAGCAGTACCGCCAGATACAAGGTCGTTCCAAAATGGCGAAATGCCAACACAAAAGCCGTTCCAACTGCCTGTATGATACCGACTTGAAATCTTGACAAAATCGGCAGCACATAGAGCGCGATCCCGGCAATCAGAAATACTTTCACGCAGGACAGAATCCCTAATGCTTTCTCTTTCCCGGCCAGCAGGCGCAGAATTGCTGGAACATCAACAAAATATGCAGATGCAGCAAACAGCATAAGCAGCAGCCCAATCAGCAAGCCTGCTTTCCAGTTCTCTTTTATGGCTTTGAAGAAAGAACGCATTGCGTGATCGCGCTCCTTGCGCACAGACTTTGCAACAGCGTAATACAGTGCAATTCCGGCAATGCCGGAGCCAAGAATGGTTGCAGTGCAAATGCTCCACAGGATGCTCAGAAAGAACAGGTCTACAATTTTATTGATGAACTGCGTCAGTTTACTTTCAGGCGGAAATAGCATACAGATTCTCCTTGCTGATCAGGTTTTATCGTCAGATCTCAGATACTTGGAGGCCAGCCACAAAAGCCATGCAGGAGCGCCCGATGAATAGACATTTGACGAGCGGCCAAAATCACTGCCGGGGATGCTCACATAGTAATTCGGAATAAAGGTCGGCAATTGGAGGTTTGAACGGTTATTCGGATTTGTCGGGAGAATTGTGCGCAGTGTCTGAACTGCGTCCTGCTCCCGTCCGCACAGAAAATCGGCATAGGCCATGAACATATTTGCATGGCTGTAAACAGAACCATTTTCTGTGTTTCCGATATGCTTCACGCTGATTTTTCCCCATTGCGGATTCCAGCTTGAAAACGGAGGATAGAGCAGCAAATAGCCGCAATCTGTTTTCAGCGTTTGAAGCGTTGCCTGCAATATCTGCACTCGCTCCGGTGGGCAAACGCCGGAAATGAGCGCCCAGGTTTGTGTGTTCAGGAACAGCGCCCCCTCCTGATCCGCGCGGCTTCCCACAGGATGACCCTCATCGTCAAAGGCAACAATGTAGCGATCTTCGTCCCAGCAGTGTTGATTCAGTGCCTCTGTAAACTGCTTCTGCCTCCGGCGAAGCGCTTCATCCTCGCGGATGCTGCACAGCAGGGAAATCGCATAGACCAGCGCCATCGTATTCCAGACGGACTCTCCGCGCCCGTTTCTTCCGGGGCCGTTGATGGGGTCCGTCCAGTCGCCGTCTTTCATCAGGCACAGCCCATGCGCGCCTGTCTGCGATGTCATGTAATATGCCGCTTTCCGCAAATGTTCCAGAACGGTTTCTCCCTGCTGCGAATCGACATACGGTTCGAGGCTGTCGAAGAGACTGTCGTTGTGGTTCAATCGAATAATCTCGATGCAGCAGATAATCAGCCAGATGCAGGCGTCGCTATGGTCGAGCTGGCACAGCCCGCGCTCCGGTGAGTTGTCCGTCATATACCACTGCTTGAGATATCCGTCGCTCCGCTGCCTTTGAAGCACAGACTGTGCGATCTCCCACGCCGCCGCAGGGTTGACCACGGCATAGCCCATGGCGTCTTGAAGCCGGTTTCGAGCCGGGCAGTAAACACCGCCGCGATTATGCGACGCAAGATATACAACCTGCTTTTTCGCCCATGCGTTGACAAATGTATTCAGATCGTCAAACGCTGTGTGGACTTGAAGTGGCGCAAACTCCCGTATAAAAGCGCGTTCTGTGTCTGCCAATGCCTGTTCGAAGCTCGGCGCGTTCTGTATGTATGCAGAAATCTCATTCTCTGTTTTGGCTGCACCGGCCATGAAGCACACCGCTTTTTTCCCGGATGGCGCTACGCACAGCTCGTGGTGGAATGCTGCGACGCAGGTTTCATATTCACACGGCTCATTGGTTCCTTTGCCGTAGGAGACCATCTGCGGAACAGAATATGGATCGTCACCGCCCCAAAATCTGCGTTTGGAGCATTCAACACTGTCTGCTTCCGGCCAGCTTGCGGCATATGCGATACGCACAGTCGGTTTCAGCTTTTCGTATTCCTCATATTTGATGTAATATGGGAACGAACGCTTATAAAAGCAGCCGTCCTTGTATTCACACGACAGGCTTTGATATTCAATGTTTGCAAATTCAAAGCAAGCATATAGTTCAAAGGTCTGCGGCTGTTCTGCGCGGCTTTGGATTTCAAACTGCCACATTTCACAGTTCTGACCCACGGGGGCAAAAACGGTGATTTGACTTGTAAACTGCTCGAATTCTTCCCGCAGAACTGTTTTGTACAAATGATGCTCACAGCGATAGGACTGTCCTTCGCCGCAGCAAAGGTGATATACCTGCCCCTGCGTTTTGATGAAGAACTGCTTTTCGGCAGCGAATACCGGGTAGCGTTTGTAGTTTTCTGTAAGATAGCTTGCGCCGGACAAGCGCTGTGAAACCTCCATGTCGTAGCCAGCGCTGAAAAGCTGGTTCTTCCACGGCATCGGCGTTTTCGGCGTAGAAATCACATAGACTGTGCCGCTATTCTCAAAGTGTCCTGTTTCCATATATCCTCCGCGCGTTACCGACGCCATATTTCAACTGTATTGGTATTCTCGAACTGTTCAAACGGGATCGATGTCACAGCGCCCAACGCGGTCCCGTTTACGATCACGTTCTCAACACGGCATCCGCTGCCGTTCATATGCACGTCAAATGTTCTGCCTGCAAAGTGAAGATTCAGGAGCTTCATCGGCTCTCCGACATAGGGATATATACCGAGTCCATTTTCGGAAAAGTCAATGCCGACGACACTGTGAACGACCGCCTCATACCATGCGCGCATCGAATATCCCTGCCATGTGCCGTTTACCGCATTCCACCCGTCAGGCTTCGGGCGGTTTACGTTGTCATAGCAGTCGATCCCCTCTGGACACATCAGGATCTTCGTCCAGCAGGAGATCCAGCCGATCCACTGTTCGATCAGATCACGCCGGTTTTCCAGATTTGTCAGCCGTGTATAGCATTCGCCGTTTGACGGCCAGTAGCAATGCATCTGATTGGCATCTGCATCGAAGCCAACGCCCCATGTCGGGGCAAACATCAACCCCGCCTTGCTTACATAGTTCTTTTCATAGAATTGCAGCAGCTTGGATGTTCTTTCTCCGATAAGATCCATGCAGAAGCGGTTGTCCCATTTGATAGCCGGTGACATATACACAGGACGCTGCTCCAATGTTGTGGCATCCGCAGACGCGGCATACGTTCCTTTGGCTTCGTCGAACAGGATCTTGTTGAATGAGCCTCTCGTTCGATCTGCAAGCGCTTCTGCTGCTGTTTTCGTTTCAGAATCGCCTACGGCTGCCGCAAGGCAGGTCATTGCCCTGACAGCGCAATATGCGGATGAGTTATTGAACGTACTCAGGTCATTCCCGTTTTCCAGAATCGTTTCGCGGAAATCGGGGACAAGCGAATATCCCTTAAATAGTCCGGTGTTTCCTGCCTCTGTACTGCAAATCAGATGGAAAATCTTTTTTGCGAAATCATAGTAGGGAGTAATATCGCCGCCGTTGAGATAGAACTGGTAAAGAAGGCTGATATAGAAGCCCTGCGCCGGAATTGGGCTGGTTTCAATGTGCGACATATCCCGCGCAAACCAATGACCGATTCCTTTCTCCGGGTCGGCGCTCTGCTGATACAGCTTAAGCATCTTTGCCATGAAATCGACATCGTCCCAATAGGCGTATGCGAAGCTGGAGCTCATACCGTCCCAGCCCCAAACCCAGTAGTGCTCCGTCTTGGCGCGGATCGCACCGGGTTCCGACTGTACTTTGCAGGATTCATGGTAGAGCGGAGCCAACGCGAAGAAATTGTTTAATTCGGGGTATGGGCTTTCCAGAACCGGCATTTTTTCCTGAACGGCAGTGTACCGCTGCTCCTGTTCAGCGATCCACTGGTCTATACAGCGCAGCGCTGTCTGCGCACGCTTCTCTGCGGATTTCTCAGATGTATCCAGTGCCATGACAAAGTGATATGTCTTGCCGGATTGCAGCGCTTCGGATTGCAGAATGTGTTTTGGGAACCCAATCGTCCGATGGATATAGTTTGCGTTCAGATCTGACGCAATAGAGATCCCCGTTTCTGCGCCGTTTTCCGTGTAGCTGCACGTCAGGCCATGCTCCGCAGAATGCCAAGTGTTCCATGTTCTTTCGATGCCGCTGACGTACCGGGTGTCCCCATCGTGCCGCGGAAGCATTCTCCAGTTGTCATAGAATTCAGAGCAGAACGTCAGTTCATCGGCAAGCTGCATCGGCTCGATCATAACGACAATACAGTCTCCGCAGGCGCGGCACTGTATTTTCAGCTTGTTCTGATCGAGCGTCCACTCTGCGGTGACACCGAACGGCATGATCTCGCAGTTCGTTAAATGCCAGCCGTAATGGAATCCGCCTTTCTCCAGATAAAAGCGCAATCCGCCCCACATATCGTCTACAAAGACCTTCTCTGATCCGCGCGTCGTTTTGTTGAAGTATTCCACTTTAGAAATACCATGCGCGTCGATCTCGTATGCGATGCGGTCATCGCAGAACCAGCGCGGAAGATAGGGAACGCCATCCGCGCATATGATTTTTCCTTTTGTAATCTGATACTCCACTTATGCATCCTCCGAATTAGGGTTCAGTTTTTTTTGCAGGTACTGGTGAATGATCTGCATGACTTGCAGCACTTCTTCGTCGGAGCTGCGATAGTCGTACAAAATGAATGCGTGTGCAACACCGTCCAACACGATAAGCTCCGAATCAAAACCGTATGCTTTCAGGTTCGCATCAAATTGAATGGCGTTTTCAACAGGCGTTGTCTGATCCTTGTTTCCGTTGATAATCAGGAAGCTGGCGCATTTTTGCGGAATCTGCACAAGCGGCGATGCGGCTCGGCGGTGATCCTCCGATGCCGATGCATAAGAAAACTTCGATCTGCAATCCAGAACCGGATTGCAGGCGACTACGATTGCAGGCCGGATGGAATCATCCTCCGAAATTCCAATACAAGCAGCAAGATGCGCACCAGCGGAATCGCCCAGCAGGACCAGCTTCTTTGTATCAATGAACGTATAGTTCGCTTTGATGAACCGGACTGCATCCTCGCAGTCCTCGATCAAATCCAGAATATCGGTATCCGAGTTATTCAGGGAGCGATACGAAATTGCAATTCCGACGTAGCCGAGCAGAGAAAAGTAACGCGCCTGATGCACCATATCGCCGCCATGCCAGTCGGACTCCGGACTGATTCCCGTTGTCCATCCGCCGCCGTGTATACAGACGACCGTGATCCGGTTGTTCCAGCCCTTCTGTTTTGGAAGGTAGACATCAATCGGGAGGCAAAGCCCGTGAACCTTTTTATAGATATCCGAGATGTCCGGTTTCATTTCCATATGCTTATCATACGGAACAGGATACGGTTCACAGCGCATGCGCTTTCTCTGCCTCCATCGCTTCGGAGAAATACAGCATCGCAAGTCCCTGACCCCAAGGCTGAATTCGGTGCTCACAGATAATGTTGTATTCCGGCTCATTCCGCATAACCGGCGTACCGGCAGAAATGTTCCTGACCTTGCCGTCCGCATCGACGTTTTCAATGAGCGTTTTCTGCATCTTCTCGACCAGCGCAAAATATGAAGGCTCCAACACACCGAGCCGGATTCCTTTCAGGATCGCGTATCCAAAGCCATAGGCGCTGGAGGCTTCTAGATAGGACATTGTTCCGTTCAGGACTGTCCGCCACAGACCGTTTTCTTTCTGATACTGCCCAATGCCGTCGAGTTGCTTTTTCAGCGCTTGTATCAGCTCCGGCTCCACATCTGTATAATCCATCATTTCCACAATGCCGACGCAGACCCACGCATTGGCCCGGCCCCACTTGCAGCCGATATGCTTCCCGGTCTGCTCGTCCCAGCCATGATAGAGCAGGCCGTCCGCATCCTGAAGCACGCGAATATGAATGGCAAGCTGCTTCATTGCTTCTTCGATGTATGCGGCATTTCCCGTCAGCTTTCCCATGTATGCCAGATACAAGCCCGCCATGAATACGGTGTCCGCCCACATCTGTCTGCCGAACTCGGCAAGCGGGTCCGTGTGGATGATCGCCCCATTTTTCAGGCGCGGCGCGTCATGGAGCAGGAAATCCGCCTGTTGAACCATAAAGTCAAGAAGGCTTTTCTGATTCGTCTGTTTGTACACCTCGCCGATTCCGATACAGGGAATCGACGTGTTGACTGTGTGCTGGAAACGCTTTTCCCGAAGTCCGCGCTCCACCCATTCTTTCAGGAACGGGAGATATGCGTCATTTGGCGCATAGGGCAGGGAATGGTTGAAGCCCCACAGAGCAACGCCTTCGCCCCAGTTGCAGTCGGACATATCCATCTGCAGCGTCCTGTTTTGTATTCTTTGAATCAATTCGCTCTGCATTTTCGTTTCCTCATTTCGGGTAGGTCAGAATTTCTCCGAGATCGTCAAAATCGTAACCGTTGAAGCCAAACTCATGCCGACGTGTATCCCGCACAAATCCTGAATTGTCATCGTATCTATGATCCGGCTTTCGCACGAGCTGCAATTCCGTTTTCAGCGACCATGTATAATGTCCGGCGTCGACCGTTCTGATTTGACCGCAGATATTGATCTGGCAAGTCTCCGATGCATGAAGTTCGCCCTGCCAAGCCGCCTTTTCCGGCCGCTTGCAGAAAAACAGTCCTGCTTTTCCATTCAATTCTGCGCGGAATCCATTGACAGCAATTTTTCGTCCTTCGGTCATTGCGCCGCAAATCGAACATTCGTTTCCCATGCTGATGATGCCACTGTAACCTTCAAATGCAAGGCCATTTTCCTGATAGCAGATCTTCGCCTGATCTTCAAAAATCAGATCCCGGCGTTCCGGCAGTGTTACCTCTGCGCCGAAGCTGGTTCGTATCGCTGCCATGTCCTTACGATGGCTGACAATCGTCAGGAAATTCCCGTTACCTTCAAAATACACGCTTTTGGACTGTAGGCTCTCCGGCAGGGAATTGGCGTCGCCATTGCCTGTCACAAATGCAGCTGCAAGCCGCTCCGGATACACAGGCGCGCTGCTGGGACGAAGCTGCCAGATCTGTGGGTAGTCCTCACACGCATTGACGCTCCAGTTGAAGCGGCTAAATGCGCGCATATGAGTGACTGCATCATAGAAAACGGCATAGTCCTTGCCAACAAGGGATACTCTGCGATATTTATAGAATGCAGAAATCTCTGCACCCGCAAGCAGCTTGGTCTGCTTGATCAGTGGGAAGTCATACATCGGCTCCGTGAGGTCATGGAATCCAATATTCCGGTAGGTATGCCCGCACAGAACGGAGAAATTACAGCTTCCTTCTTCTGCGCCGAGGTTCCTGTCACCCGTATCCTCCGGCGCAACGAAGCTATACCGCTTTCCTGCGGCATAATAGAAGATGCCACCGTTTCCCGTATTCTCAAAGGTACCCCAACGGTAATTGGGGCCTCTGTCAAGCTGCTGAACGTGAAGCGAAATTTCGTCTGGCGTACCGACAGCCTCGCGGAAAACACAGCCATAGCCTGTGAATTTCACAGACGGCAGCGAAACAGGATCGTATGTCCGCCGTTCGAACAACGACCAATACGGATCATCTGCCGGGGTATCCACTTCAAACGCGATCAGCTCTGCCCCTTCGCACATAGCGAAAGTGTTCTTTGCAAGTTCCGGGTAGTCTGCCTCCAAAAACTGTGCAAACTGATTGACGACATACGGGATCTCCGAGCGCCTGCAATGCGCACCCTGCTGTGGGATGATTCTTCTTCCATCTACGGGAGCACTTAAGGTGCTGATGATCCAATTCAGCCATTTTGCGCCGTTTTTGCAATTCAGCGGGATCGGATAGCCGCACTTTGCAAACAAGCTGCACACATTCACATACGGGCGAAGCATCGCCATCGAGTAGCAGCCCGTATTCTCGGTTTCGCGTCCGCCGATAGATTCATAGGCTGCAACGTCCGGCCGGATATGATAGTTCAAATTGGCTTTTACAGTCTTATTGAAATATGCACGGAATTGCTCTGCCTGCGGATGATGGGGAAACATTGCTGCAAAGAAGCCAGAAACAGCGGCGGTATCCGCAAGAAAATTGGGGTGACCGGCAAGCAGATTTTTCGTTGGCATATAGTTTTCATCCTGCGTCGCATAGGCCATAAACGCGAAGAATGCTTTCGCACGGTCAAACTGCGCGCGTGTCATCTGCAGCGCGGTCATATCAAATACTGCCGTCCAGACAGCAAATTCCCGGTTTTCTACCGGTCCCGTGCCTTCCGAATCGCTGGCGCAGATGTTATGGACAGAGGGGGATTGTCCGTCGATAACAGCATCCATTTTATCGCCGTTCAAATACTCTCCCTTTTTGCAGAACCAGCTTTCTGACGGCCATGGCTGACCGAACGTCGGAGCAAAGAAGCGCGGATACTGTTCCTGCGGTTCCTCCCATTCCAGCTTCCATTGCCGCACCTTATTTAAGTTCAGGAACGCATACCATGTCCAAAGGCGGCGGATCTGGGTGGGGTCATTGCCGGGAAATACTGCCAGAGCAGTGCTTCTGGTTCCGTTTTTCATCGGGAAGCTTGCCGACAGTTGATCATTCTGATAAAAGAAATGGATTCCAAATGAGCGGTTGGAGCTCCAAATCGGATACGTTTCCTCTTTCCATTCTTCGTTGTCGCGGATAAAAATGCCTGCACTCAGTGCTGCATCCGAAAACGCGATATACTTGCTTTGGAACCATGGAACATAGTTTTCATACGGCATCAGCGTGATCGGAAGCTTTCCGTTTTCACGCAGATAATCGTCAATTTTCTCAATCGACCGGCTCCAACTATACCGACTGCGGAAAGAAAAATCGCAGAAACGCAGCGCTGCACTTGTATTATCATCATTTTCAAACCCGCTCATGGTTTCCCGGATTTCCATGAAGGGAAGATCACGGATCGCACGGATTTGCAGTGTATATGTTTTCTGCTTCTCAGAGCAGTTAATTTCAAAATCAGTGAAAACAGCTCCGTCACGAACGGTTCTGTAGTGAATATCAGCAAACGGCAATGTAAATGTCATGCTGTGCTGCATTGCCGTGATTTTTATTTGATTGGCTTCCTGCTGGAATTCCACCTTAAACATGGATTCCGGCATCTCAGGCACAGGATCGCAGCTTTCGCAATCCGTAAGCAGGCAATAGTGCTTTTCTTCGCCTTCAGCAAGGTCGGACAGAAAATGCAGCGTCGCCGCGCATATTCCGTCCTGCGTTTTTTCAACATTGGTCAGTTGAAATGGAATACTTGCCCCTGACTTGTCTTTCAGGCATAAGCCCTGAAGCGCAACGGGCTTTTCAAATACAACAGGTTCTGAGATCAATGTTTTCGGCCACCGGAAACCGGTTCGATTCAGCGGGTCACGCCATGTGATGGTTATCATATGCATCTTTCTCCTTTTGCAATGAAAAAGGGGGACGGGATTACCCCATCCCCCTGATTGCCGGGTTTCTGTATCAGGTAAAAGAATTACTTGCTTGCAAGGAATGCATCGAACTGGGTCTGGATCTCGTTCTGAACCTTCTCGACGCCAGCAGCGTTCATCTTCTCGACGAACTCGTTGTAGTAGCCTTCCCAATCAGCGCCCTTGGCACCGAAGCGGAGCGTATCGAAATACTCAGTGACAACGGCATTGATCTGATCAAGCTCGGTCGTCACAGCGCTGTTGTCAAAGCGGAAGCCCATAGCCGGGGAAACGACATTGTCGGTGGCCTCATTGATCTGCATTGCAATTTCGTTATCCTGATCGCTGCAGCCCTGGTTCAGCCATGCATGGAACGTGTTGCCCATGATCCACTTGTGAGCAGAGTAGGAGTTGTCGCTGCCCTGAGAGCCGTCATATTCCAGCGTCTTGATATGGGTGTCGTCGATCTTCTCGTACTCAACGCCTTCCAGACCGTAAACGATGGTGTTGTAGATTTCTTCGCCAGCTTCTGTGTTGATGAGCTGGAGGAACTTCAGAGCCTCAACAGGATGTGCGCTGGAAGCGGTCACGCCGTTGCCGCCAGCAGCCCAGTTGCTGCTGAAGTAGTAGTCCTGATGGATGGGAAGCGCAATCACATCATAGCCCCAGGTTGCAGTCAGCTGCTGCTCAATATGTTCTTCAGAACCTGCGCCATTGGTAATCCAAACCACAATTGCCTCATCATTTACGGCGTTTGCATTGATCAGATCGTCAAGATTTCTGAGCATGACATCCGGCACGGTATAGCCGTCTGCATTCACGGCAGCAGCGCTTTCAACAGCGTTCTTGAATTCGTCGCTCATCCAGAGGTTTTCGGCCTTGGTGTCGCCAGCCTTGATGACGAAACCGTCCGTGTTTCCATAACCGGAAACGAATTCCATGTACTGGATGCCAGAAGCATACTGAAGCCAACTGACAGCCGGCCACAGGTACTTGCTGTCCACGCCGTCAACTTCACGAGCGGCATCAACAACCTGCTTCATAACGTTGTCAACATCAGCTGCAGTGTACTCGCCCTTGAACATTTCGCGGATCGCATCAAGATCGAGATTCTCGGCATACTTTGCCGGGAATGTAAGGTAGTACATATTGGAGCCGCGCTGATAACTCGGAACAACATAGGGAGAATCGCCAATCGTGACAGCTTCCCACAGCCACTCAGGAAGTTCATTCTTCAGAGAAGCGAACTGATCCTCTGCCAGCATATCCTTGAGCGGGAGGAACGTGCCGTTGTGGACTTCGGTAACGAAGTTCAGGCCAACGGTGCTGAGAATGTCGATCTGCTCACCGGTGGACTGAGCCAGCGTAACAGCGGTCGCATAGTCGGAAGCAAGATACGGGTTCAGATGAACGGAAATGTTTTCAAAGCCTTCGATCTGGTGCAGAAGCTCGTTGACGTGCTCATTGACAGCCTCGGTATCTCTCTGGATGCCGTTGCCGCGGTAGTACCATTCGAGCGTAACTTCTTCAGCAGGCTCTGCAGCAGGAGTTGCGTCTTCTGCGTTGTTCGCGTTTTCTGTGTTTTCGGTCTGAGCCGGTTCCTTGTTCTCGGTCTCAGGGGCGGCGTTCTGCGCGCAGGCAACCATGCCAAGCAGCATCAGAACAGCCAGAGCAAGTGCGAGGATCTTCTTTGCCATTTTTCATGTTCTCCTTTTTGTTTTTTTACTATCTTCAGCCTTTTACGGCGCCAATAGTCATACCTTTTGCAAAGTATTTCTGGAAGAATGGGAATACGACCAGCATTGGTCCGCCTGCCACAACTGCCATTGCATAACGCAGCGATTCCGTCGGCATGAGCCCAGCTGTACTGAAAGTGGGGTCTGCTGCAGCCATCTGCTTTAAGATCTGCGCTTCCCGAAGGATCTTCTGCAGCAGATACTGGAGTGAATAGAGATCGGGATTTCGGATATAGATGGAGGATGTCACCCAATCGTTCCATTTGCCGACAAGGAACAGGAAGCCGATTGTCGCCAGTGTTGCTTTGCAGAGCGGCATCACGATCTTAAAACAGATCGTCCATTCGCTTGCGCCGTCCAGCTTTGCGGATTCTATCAGTTCATACGGGAGTCCTTTATAACTCGTGCGAATGACGATGAGATTCCAAGCCGAAACAAGTCCGGGAAGAATGTAAATCCAGATCGTGTTTTTCAAGTGCAGGATCTGTGTGTTGACCATATAGCTCGGCACAAGACCGGCGCTGAAAAGCATCGTAAAAAATACGATGAATGTGATTACCTTACGAAAAACGAAATTCGGACGTGAAAGCGGATATGCCATGATGCCCATAACGAGCACAGCGAGGAACGTCGAGATCGCAGAAAACGTAATGGTAGTCTTATAAGAATTCAGAATTTGCTCCGGACTCTTGAATACCAGTTTAAATGCATCCAGACTGAATTCCTTCGGCAGGATGGAGAAGCCGCCTTGTGAAAGCGCCTTTTCCGAGGTGAACGCCGCGGAAACCGTCAGCATCAAGGGGACGATATAACAAATGCAAATCAGGATAAAGATAATATGTAAGGCAACCTGACCGCCGATATTTTTCTTTCTTTTTAAACGATTGTGCATTTCCTTACCTCTGCTCAGAACAAGCTGTTTTCGGGACTGATTTTCTTTACGATAGCATTTGTCGTTACGACCATGATCAGTCCGACCACAGACTGGAACAGACCAACGGCTGCAGATTTCTCCAGCGATCCGCTCAGCATCGCGCGATAGGTGTAAGTGCTGATAATATCCGTTGTCGAATAGAGAAGGCCCTGATCCTTCGGGACCTGATAGAACAGGCCGAAGTCGCCGCCGAAAATGCTGCCCATGCCGAGGATCGTTGTAATGACCATGATCGGCACAAGGTGCGGAATAATCACATGGAAGATCTGCTGTCTGCGATTGGCTCCGTCAATGACGGCCGCCTCCAGAAGCGATTCATCCAGCGACATAAGGGACGCATAGTAGACGATGCTGTTCATGCCGACTGTCTGCCATATGTGTGTAATAGTCAAGATCCACGGCCAGTATTTAGCCTCGGAATACCACGCAATCGGTTCACCGCCAAAGAACTTAATGATGGAGTTCAGCAGGCCATAGCTGGGTGAGAGAATGGCATAAACAATAAACGCCACAATAACTGCCGACATGAATTTCGGGGTGATGACGATGGTGTTATATACCTTCAGACCCTTTTTGCTCCGCAGGAAATAGAACATCAGCGCCAGTCCAACCGCAAAAATCAGATCGAGGATCAAAAAGCCGACGCTGTAAAGAACCGTGTTTCGGATCGTCCGGCCTGCGTCCTGCGACGTGAAGAAGAACTTGAAATTGTCAAGCCCGTTCCACGCGCTGCCCCAGATACCGAGGTTCGGATTGTATTTCTTGAATGCGATTGCAATACCGGGCATTGGCAGATAGCAGAAAAGGAACACCAGCACAAGTCCCGGAATCGTCATGGTGAGCATTTGCAGGTTTTCTTTGATTTTTGTTCTTCTGGTGCGGATTCCCTGTCCTTTTTGTCTGTTCATTGCCAACGCTCCTTTGTTTCTTGCTTTTATTCTACACTTGCGTTTTTTTCGATTCCAGTGTCGTTTTCTTTAATCTGTCACGGATTGTTATCTCTTTTCGCAATTTTCATTGAATCTCATGTTGGAATATGCTACTTTATTGTCATAAATTTTATGTGCTTTGTGCATTTTAGCGAGTGCCTGCACCGTTTTGTAAGGAGGTTGCTCACCGACGTTTTATTCAGCACGGTGAATATCGGTCGGGAACATGATATGGTCAAACTGATACTTGTCGACGATGAACAGCTTTTCCTGAATTCCCTTGCAAAGTATATCGCTGCGCAGATGCCTGATTTTGAGATCTGTGGCTGTTTTCATAATGGAAAGGAAACATCGGTGTACAAGGGGTACAAACGAGATAAAATAGAAATGAGGGGCGATAGAGCGAAAATATCAGATTTTCCACTCTATCTGAACACGGTCGCTGGTGGCCTTGATTGTAGAGATCAAACCATCGGCGGCTTTTCTTTTGTCGTCAAAATCTATGCTGTCCC